>Ga0207717_100018_pt1 | contig 288716 bp, 245 predicted proteins | sample TtanPargueraPR_2_FD_187745 | JGI IMG/M metagenome (GOLD analysis project Ga0207717, IMG submission 187745) | Aerobic enrichment media microbial communities from Bioluminiscent Bay, La Parguera, Puerto Rico - Tt and P2 (2) (SPAdes) | ecosystem: Environmental > Aquatic > Marine > Unclassified ...
GGGCCCGGCGCAATCCCTGCGCCGGGCCCTGTCACTGACATCCGTGTCAGTCGCTGCTCCAGTCCTGAAGCAGGCAGTGAGGTGCGAAATCCTTCTCGTCGCAGTCACCTCCTGTGAGCCTCATATCCATGTTAGGTTTGGCGGCAGGGAGGATATATAGGAAAAAATCCTATCCTGTTGCTTCACGCCATCAGGTGATGACCTGCATCAACGTAGATCCGGTTGCCGGTCAGCGCGGATGAGTGTTCGCTGATCAGGAATGCAGCCAATTTGCCAACATCAGCAGGCGAGCCCAGTCGGTGCAAGGGAGACCGCTCAATGGCATCCCCCATCAAGGCGTCAAAAGAATCAATGCCACTGGCTGCACGGGTCGGCATGGGGCCCGGTGACAGGGAATGCACGCGGATCTGTTCTGGACCCAGCTCGGCGGCCAGGTAGCGTACGGAGCTTTCAAGGGCCGCCTTTATCGGTCCCATCAGGTTGTAGTGGTCGACAACGCGCTCGGCTCCATAATAGCTCATGGTCAGAAGCGAACCACCGTTTGGCATCAATTCACGTGCATATCGGGCCATACGAATGAACGAGTGGCAGGAAATGTCCATTGCCTTGCAAAAGCCTTCCGAGGATGAATCCACCAGCTTTCCGTGGAGCTCCTCCAAAGGGGACCAGGCAATGGAGTGAATAACAAAATCGATCTGTCCCCACTCTTCTTTAAGGCGTTCAAAAACCTGCTCAAGTTCGCCTTCTGCAGCCACGTCGCAGGGCAGGGTCAAGGAAGCCCCTAGCTGGTCGGCAAGAGGCGCAACAAAGGGGCGTGCTTTGTCATTCAGGTAGGTAATGCAGAGTTCGGCACCAAGAGTGCTCAGAACCTCGGCACAGCCGTAGGCAATGCTTTTGTTGTTGGCAATGCCAAATATCACACCGCGCTTTCCGGTCAAGTCAATCATCTCAGCAGCTGTCCCATCTGGTAGGTAAGTAGACATCATTATCTCATCAAGATCGCGTGACGGAATCGTTAAAACCCCGTATTTAAATCGAAATCTCAAGACATGTTTTCATGTCTGTTGAGCAGGTATTATCGGATTGAAATAGACACAGGCTGAATAAGGGATCATTTCATGCTCAATCATCTTAGTATCCGGATGCGGGTCATTGGCGGATTTTGCCTCCTTCTCTCGTTGGTCGCTGTTTTGGTTATGCCCGCTGTAATGCGGGACTTCAATGAACTCATTCGCTCTGCCGAGAAGCGTGAGCTGAAAGTCCAGTTTGACAAGATATTTGAGCGCATCGAGTCCGAGCGCCGGTTGGCTATGGCGATGGCGACCTTGGTCGCCAACCAGCCCAGTGTGAAGGCAGCTTTATCAGCAGGAGAGCGTGACCGTGTTCTGTTGGAGTTGCAGGATGCTTTCGGGCAGCTGCAGTCGGAGTTCGGGCTTAGGCAACTGCAGTTTCATACCCCTCCCGCCATATCCTGGCTACGTGTTCACCGGCCTGAAAAGCATGGTGACGATCTGTCCGGCTTTCGCCAGACCGTTGTCGCGACGAACCAGCGTCAGGAGGCTGTCAGTGGCATTGAGCAAGGGGTAGCAGGCCTGGGCATTCGTGGCATGGTGCCTCTTCACGTGAATGGTCGCCACTGGGGCTCGGTGGAGTTTGGCTTTTCACTTGGACAGCCTTTCTTTGATCAGGTCAAACAGGAAACCGGACTGGATGTCGCGCTAATACTGAACAATGGCGGCCAGCAATCCCTCTTTGCCTCTACCTGGGGGGATCAGGCCCTGCTTGAACCCGAGATTTTTTCCCTGGCACTTGAGGGTAAAGCCCAGATGGGAACGGCAGAGGTTGCCGGTTCACCGGCTGCCATTTATTCCGGTCCGTTGAAGGATTTCTCAGGCACCGCCATCGGTGTGCTGTCACTGGCCATGGATCGCGGCAACTATATTGCCGCTTACGATAGGGCGTTTTATCAGCTTCTGACCATTATTGGCGCTTTTCTTCTGCTGGGCATAGTGGCCGCGCTGTACATCAGCCACAGCGTAGCGAAACCTCTGCTGCAAATCACTCACGCCATGAAGAACATTTCGAGTGGCGATGGAGACCTGACCCAGCGACTGCCGGTGAGAGGGCGGAATGAATTGACCGATATCGCAACCGAATTCAATCAGTTCATAAGTCGAATAGAGGCATTGATACAGGAATTGATGCGAGCGGTGGCATCGGTTTCCAGCTCGGGCTCTCACCTGTTTGATGTCAGTGACCATACGCAGGATCTTGCGAAGCGTCAGCAGCGTGAAACCACGGAAATCGCGACTGCCATGAATGAAATGACGGCTACTGCTCAGGAGGTAGCGCGCAGTGCGGCCAGCTCTGCTGAAGTGACGCAACAGGCGGATCAGGAGGCGCGTACGGGGCAGAAGGTTGTTGGCCAGGCCGTAGATGCCATCAACACGTTGGCGGCCGATGTTGCCTCCATGCGGGATGTGATACGCGATGTTGAAACCCGCAGTGAAAAGATCAACACCATACTTGACGTGATACGCGATATTGCGGACCAGACCAATCTGTTGGCACTGAACGCCGCGATTGAGGCTGCGCGTGCGGGTGAGCAGGGTCGTGGGTTTTCCGTGGTGGCGGACGAGGTCAGGGCGCTTGCACACAGAACCCAGCATTCTACGGCTGAAATCAATGACATGATTGCGGCTCTCAGGGAAGGTACTGGGCAAACGGTGCAAGTGATCGAGCGGAGTCAGGCTCAATCCGAACAGACGGTTTCCACGGCTGCGCGCGCCGGTGAAGCGCTGCAGGCGATTACCCGAGGCATGGACGAAATTCGTGACATGACAGCGCAGATAGCATCTGCAGCCGAGGAACAGACGCAGGTCAGTGAAACCATCAATCAGTCGGTTGAACGTGTGGGCAGTGGGGCAGAAGAAACATCCTTGGGAGCCTCTGATATTCTGGTATCGGCGGCAGGAATTGGTGCCGAGCTATCTCAGTTGATGCGCGTTATCCGCAAGTTCAAGGTCACCCGGAATGATGTGATTGAGCTGGAAGTGGCGAAGGCGGCACACCAGGCCTGGAAAATGCGCCTGCGTGCCTTTCTGGATGGCCATGCCGATATCCCGCATGAGCAGGCCGTGTCATCGCATGAGTGTGATTTCGGACGCTGGTATTACACAGCGGGCAAGGAGCGTTTTGGCAGCGCAGCCGCTTTGCAGGCGATCGAGAAACCGCATGATCGGCTGCATCAATTGATTGGCGAAATCATTCAGGCCAAGCATCAGGGAAAGGAAGCGGAAGCTGAACGAAAATATCAGGAGGTTGCCCAGTTGTCCGGTGAGATCGTCAGTGGCATTGATCGCTTGATCAAGCAGGCTGGCTAGGGATAGATAGGCCAGAGGGTGCCGGGTTTAGCCCGGCATCTCTCTGGAAGGGCGTCCTATATGGTAGCCCTGGGCATAGTCGATACCGACATCGCGCACCATCTTCAGCACTTCCTCGGTTTCCACAAACTCGGCCACCGTTTTGAGGTTCAGCTTCTTTGCAAGCTCCGTAATACTGACGACAAACGCGAGGTCACGGGGATCGTTACCCATGTTGGCGATGAACTCGCCTTCAATCTTGACGAAGTCGATCGGCAAGTACTTGAGATAATGGAACGACGAAAACCCGGAGCCGAAATCGTCAATGGCCATCAGGTAACCGGAGTCCTTGAGGCTGCGCACGAAATTTTCCAGCAGGCCCATGTTCTTGACGGTATCGCGCTCGGTGATTTCGAACACGATGCGTGAAGGACTGAGCTGATAGCGCTGCGTCAATTCATGCAGTGTTTGCAGGAAGTCGCGCACCAGTACAGAGCGGGGTGACAGATTGATAAACAGCAGACCCTGATAACCGGTTTCCTTGACCTTGGCAAACGCCTTTTCCATGACGATATAGTCGAGCAGATGCACCTTGCCCATGGATTCGGCAATCTCGATGAACTCCCCGGCTGACATGAGCTTCTCCCCGGGCAGCTGAAGGCGGCTGAGCACCTCCACAGCCGGAGTATTCTCGTCCAGTGGCTGGATAGGCTGGAAGACCGGCACCACACTTCTGTTTTCAATGGCATCATTCACCAGCAACATCTTCTGGTTCAGATCGTTGAAAATGTCAGCGACATCATCCTTGTGCGGCAGACTGATGCGGTTTTTGCCTTGCGTCTTGGCCCGATACATGAGGTTATCAACGAACATGAACAGGTCCTTGCGGTTGTCCGCATGGTCCGGGAAAATGCCGGCGCCAATGGAGCCTGTCACGCGCACGACACCGCCTTTTTCGGTATCCAGTCCAAATGACTGCAGGCAGTGCAGCAGTCGGTCACAGATTTCGCTGGTTTGTTCCAGCGTGGTTTCAGGCAGGATGACAACAAACTCATCCCCGCCATAACGAGCGAGAATATCGCCGTTACGCAAAACATCCTGCATCGCCAGTGACAGTTGTCTCAGCAGCTTGTCACCCAAGGCGTGACCATATCCATCGTTGATCGCCTTGAAGTTGTCCAGGTCGATCATCAACAGGGCAACCTGATAGTCATGGCGATGACAACGGTCCAGCTCATAGTCCAGCAGTTCCCAGAACATGCGCTGGTTGTAGAGATTGGTGAGCGGGTCCCGTGTTGCATAATATTCAAGGTCTCGGGTGTACTTGTAGATTGCCTTCACCGAGCCGACCACGTTCAGCAGAGTGGACAGGATACTCTCAAGTACCAGAACCTTGGTGCTGTCCTTGACGATATCAGCATGTACGCCGATGCCCACGATGCCACCGATTTTGGGGGTTTCGACCAGCAGAGACTTGGTCTGCAACTCGATTTCGGCAGGTGCCAGCACCATTTCGGGGCCTTCGTTCTGGACGCAGTTGTGATGGATGGTAATTTCACCGGGCACGGAAAAGTGGTCGTTACCCTTAAGGCGCTTCAGCACCGCCTCTTCCATCATCTCCTTGGTGGACTTTGAAGGAGGACGCAGCCAGAAAATTTCCAGATCGAACATCTCGTCATCCACCTTGAAGATGGAGAACATGGTGTAGATCTGAATAACCTGGTTGATGTCCAGCATCAGCATGTTGATATATTCACGCCAGTCCCGGACCACCTCTGAGGTGATGACAAACTTCTCCAGCAACCGAATCTCGAACTCCAGCAAATCCTTGTCCACCGCGATCATGCGGAGTTTGTCCGACAGGGCTTCAACCTGGCCGAAGATATGGTTCAGTTCCTTGAAGCCGAGATCCTTTTTGTCCTTTGACAGCTGACTCAGGTCGTCCAGAGAGTCGACACGCGAGATGCGGTCGCTCAACTCTTCGACTGACTGGTTGACTCGCAGGGTCACTGTACGGACCGCCCAGAAACCGAACAGGAAAGGCAGAGGCGAGAGTAACAGCAGGTAATACAGCAGGTTGCGGTTGGCTACACTCATCTGTCGCGTCAAATCCTGACGCACCTCAATCAGGCCCAGGTTGTCGCCGACACGGGCATTGGTGTGGCACCCCGTACAGACTTCTCGCGCTTGCAGTGGATAAAGATAGCGTTGATGGGTCCCGTCATTTTCCTCGATGATTTCACCGCTTTTCATCGCCTGACGCATGAGTGCGTCCAGCTCGGGCTGCTCAATGGGGCCGAAGCGCTCGGTGACCTTCGTTCCCCTATACACGTTGACCTTCAGGCTGGAGCCTTGGTGCTCGGTGTTGGAGAGCTGTTGCATGAACTGCTCCAGCTGGAGCCGGGTCCAGCCCTGGCTCATCACCAGGTACATGGAATTGAAGGTGCTCTCGGCCACGGAACGTGCGATATCCTGAGCACTGTCGCGCACGCTGGCTTGATAGGCCTGACGGCATACCAGCAGCAGCACCAGAAACCCGATGGCAGAAAAGAAAAATGTGCGATTGAGCAGGTAACGCCGGATGGTTGGCGACTGACGTGACATATGGACCACTGCTGTTTTAGTTATAGTCGAGCGATTGTACGCGCAGAGTGTGAATGGTTCTGCAGACAATTGGTAGAGGGTTGATATCTGTCAAACACTGACGACAGAAAGGCGTCAGGGTTCGTCCTGTTTTGCGCTCAGGTACGGGTGTATCCTAGGTCGCTGGAAAACGGCAGGACAGGAATCCCGACAGATGGTGCACGATACAACCACTCAGGTGACGACGGGGCTGGCAATCATTCACAGCAATCGTCTGGAGACGCTCCGTACATTGCTGGTTCAATGGATGCGACGCAATCCGCTGGGGGTGTTGGAGAACGAGGTCATACTGGTACAGAGCAATGGTATTGCGCAATGGCTTCAGCTGGCTCTTGCACGGGATGTGGATAACCCTGATGAGCCAGGTTGTGGCATTGCCGCGGCGCTTGATATCCAGCTCCCTTCCGCCTTTCTCTGGCAGGCCTATCGCGCAGTTCTGGGCGCTGAGCAGGTGCCGCAGACTTCTCCCTATGACAAGTCTCACCTGACCTGGCGACTGCTCCGACTGTTGCCGAGCTTGCTTAAACGGCCGGAGTTTCAGTCACTGTCCCGCTTTCTTGATGAAGATGTCGGCGCCCGCAAGGAGTATCAACTGGCAGAGCGTCTGGCAGATCTGTTTGATCAGTATCAGGTGTATCGTGCCGAGTGGCTCAAAGCCTGGTCTGATGGGCGGGATATCCTGATTGATGCAGCTGGCCAGCATCACCCATTGCCGCCGGAGCAGCGCTGGCAGGCACAGCTCTGGCGGGCCATCCGAGAGGACCTGAATGACCGGGAACGTGCATTGAGCCGGGCCGATCTGCACCAGCGCTTCCTGGCGGGTTGCAAAGCCCTGTCGGGCCGTCCTCCGGGCCTGCCGAGGCGTTTGGTGGTGTTTGGCATATCAGCCCTGCCACAGCAGTTCATCGAAGCGCTGGCAGCATTGTCACGTCACACCCAGGTATTGCTGTGCGTACACAACCCCTGTCGGCATTACTGGGCCGATATTATCGATGGCAAGGAGCTGCTGCGCAGCCAGAAGCGTCGACAGCCGCGCAAGGCCGGCATGCCGGAGCAGCTCAGCGACGCTGACCTGCATCTGCATGCTCACCCATTGCTGGCCGCCTGGGGAAAACAGGGACGCGATTACATTCGTTTGCTGGATCAGTTTGATGAGCCCACGGACTATCGGGACTGGTTCGAGCGCATCGACCTGTTTGACGAACCGATCAGCGATATTGAGGCGCTGCCTCTGCTTAACCAGATTCAACAGGATATTTTGGCACTGGAGCCATTACCTGGTGAATCGAGGGTTTGGCGTGACGGTGACCACTCACTGACATTTCAGATTGCCCACAGCCGACAGCGTGAAGTTGAAATTCTGCACGACCGCTTGTTGAGCTGGTTTGAGCAGGATCCCGCGCTGCAGCCGCGTGACATCATCGTCATGGTACCGGACGTGAATCAGTATGCGCCTCATATCCGTGCCGTATTTGGGCGTTTGCAGCGCCATGACCCACGCTTCATCCCTTTCACGCTGAATGATCAGCAGAACCGGGGGCAGGCCCCTGTACTGATCGCACTTGAGTTGCTGCTGCAGCTGCCGCAGGAGCGTTTTGGCATCAGCCAATTGTTTGATCTGCTGGAGGTGGCGGCTCTGCGGGAGCGTTTTGGTCTGACAGAGTCGGATCTGCCACGGTTGCAGCACTGGATTCGGGAGTCGGGGATACGCTGGGGACTGGATGCAGATCAGCGAGCGGGGCTGGATCTGCCGCAAGGGCTTGAGCAGAACACCTGGCTGTTTGGTCTGCGCCGCATGCTGCTGGGCTATTTGATGGGGGAAGAGCAGACGTTTGCGGACATAGAAGCCTATGCCGAGGTCGGAGGACTGGAGGCCGCGCAGGTGGGGCCGCTGGCAGAACTGATATCGGCGTTGCTGAGGCTGCGTGAGCGCTTGCTTACCCCACTGTCCCCGGACGCATGGAGCGTGCTGCTTGCTGACATACTGGAGCGGTTTTTCGTGCCGGTCAGTGACCAGGACCTGATGCTATTGGAGCGTCTGGGGCTGCGCCTGCAACAGTGGCAGGAGACCTGTCACGAAGCGGGGCTTGAACGACAGCTGCCACTGGAGCTGGTCCGCGAGAGCTGGCTTGACGGCATCGATGAGCAGAGCCTGTCGCAACGATTTCTGGCCGGGGCCGTGAACATATCGACGCTGATGCCGATGCGTGCCATTCCCTTTCGCCGTGTCTGTCTGCTGGGCATGAACGATGGTGACTATCCACGGGTGCAGCCGCCGATGGACTTCGACCTGATGGTTGGCCGCTACAGTCCCGGTGATCGTTCACGGCGTGAAGATGACCGCTACCTGTTCCTTGAAGCCCTGTTGTCGGCGCGTGATGCGTTCCATATCAGTTGGATCGGCCGCAGCGTCCGTGACAATGCAGAGCAGCCACCTTCTGTACTGGTGGCGCAGTTGCGGGATCATCTTAGGCAGGGCTGGCGGACACAGGACGGAGAGGATTTACTGGCACAGCTGACCACCCTGCACCCCCTGCAGCCGTTCAGTCCGCGTTACTTCGAGCATAACCCCCGCCTGTTCACGTATGCCCGGGAATGGCGTGAGATCCATGATGCCAAGGCACTGCAGCAGGATAACCGGCTGCCGCCCCTGGTACCGCCGGAGCGGATCAACCTGAAAACACTGCAGCGTTTTTTGCGCTACCCGGTTCAAACTTTCTTCAATCAACGGTTGGGGGTCTGGTTCGAGGCACTGGACGAGGTACAGCAAGAACATGAACCTTTCCGCTTCAATCGGCTTGATCAGTTCAGGCTGGGGTCCGAGCTGATCGCCGCTGGGCTCAAGGCCGAGAGTCATGAAGCGGGGATCCAGTCGCAACTGGCACGCTGGAAGAGAGCGGGGGAGCTTCCCCTGGGCGCCTATGCCGAGCGCGCACTGCGCGACATCGTCAGCCCGGCGGCATCCACCCTGCGCCATCTGGAACACTTGCAGAGCGAGTGGCAACCACTGCCCGAGCCGCTGGAGTTACAGCTGACGCTCAGCGGAGGCGGACAGGCCATGATGCTGGAGGATTGGGTGGGCGGTCTGTGCCGCCGCGTCAACGGGCAGGGACTGGCCCTGATCCTCTCCTCTCCTCAAGCCATCAGCGACAAGGGAGCACCTCGATGGCACCGTCTGGTACGTGTATGGCTGGATCACCTGTCAGTCAGCGCAAGTGGGTACTCACTGACGACTTTTCTTGTCGGGCCCGATACCAGCGCCCGCCTCGGCCCCATGGCCGCCGAGCGGGCACAGGATCTGCTGAATCGAATATTCGAATACTACCTGCAGGCACTGGAAGCCCCGGCACCCCTGGCCTGCCGTACCGGACTGGCGCTGTTGTGTGCGCCCGAGAACAGGGACCCTGCTGAGGCGGCAGCCAATGCATATGCCGGCAGTGATCGCCAGCCCGGTGAGAGTACGATGGATCGTTATCTGCAGCGTGCCTGGCCCGAGTTTGATGAACTGTATCAGGCGGGTCTGGAGCAGTGGGCGCAGGCGCTCTATCAGCCATTGATTGAGCAGGGTGAACTGCTGGTACGGGAGGACACATGAGCGCATCCATTCACGCGAGCCATCCGCAAACACTGAACCCTCTCACCTTTCCCCTGCGTGGTCAGCGTCTGATTGAGGCCAGTGCCGGCACCGGCAAGACATTCACCATTGCCGCCCTTTACGTGCGTCTGGTGCTGGGGCACGGTAATGCCGGCACCGGTTTTGGTCGTGCACTGCTGCCGCCTGACATTCTGGTGGTGACCTTCACCAATGCGGCTACCCGAGAGCTGCGAGATCGCATCCGCAGTCGCCTGGCCGAGGCCGCGCTGGTGTTCAGGGGCAAGGCCAAGCCGGACCCCTTTCTGCAACAATTGCTGGCAGAGCCCGATTATGCCACCCCGGATGCACGGGCAGTGGCCGCCCGCAAGCTGGAGCAGGCGGCCGAATGGATGGATGAGGCGGCGGTCTACACCATTCACAGCTGGAGTCAGCGCATGCTGACCCAGCACGCCTTTGACACCGGCAGCCTGTTTCGCCAGCAGCTGGATCAGGACGATGGCGAGCTGCTGGTTGAAATGGCCCGTGATTACTGGCGCAACTGGTGTTACACCCTTTCACCGGCGGCGGTGGATGCGCTGTCCGGACTGGCATCCGATCCCGACAGCCTGTTGAAAATCATCAGGCCCTTGCTGCAACCGGGTGAACAGCGGGTGTGCTATCAGGGGGAAATCATTACCCGCATGTCGTCTCCAGCCGAATATGCGCAGGTGCTGGAGGCATGGTTGCCGGAGAAGCAGCGGCTGGAGCAGCAGGCGCGCGCACTCTGGCGCACGGAGCGCGAGGCGATCGAAAGGCAGTTGATGCAGGCGGCACAGAGCAAAATTCTCAATAATCAGAGCTACAAGCCAGACAGTCTGCCGGAAAGGTTCGCTGAAATGGCCGCCTGGGCTGAAGGTGCATCTCTTGCAGCGGACAGGCTGGAGCACTTTGGTCTGGCAAAACTGGTAGCCAAGACCGCCAAGGCCAAACAGGGACAGACCCCAGAGCATCCGGTCTTTGAATGTCTGCAGCAACTGCTGGACTATCTGGCTACCCAGCCGGCGGTGCAGCCGGTTCAGCTGCATGCGGCGCGCTGGATTCAGGAGCGCTTTGCCCAGTCCCGCGAGCGTGCAGCGACACTGGGCTTCAACGACATGCTGGTGCGTCTGGATTCGGCGCTGCAGGGCGACGGAGGTGAGCCGCTGGCAACAACCATTCGTCGTCAGTACCCGGTGGCGCTGATCGACGAGTTTCAGGATACCGATCCACTGCAGTACCGCATTTTCAGTCGAGTCTATCAGTCGCGCTCGGACGTGGAGGAGACCACGGCTCTGCTCATGATCGGTGATCCCAAACAGGCCATTTACGCCTTTCGCGGAGCCGATATTCACACCTACCTGCAGGCCCGCCAGGATACCGCCGGGCATCACTATACGCTGGGGCGCAATTTCCGTTCCTCCAGTGCGCTGGTCGAGGCGGTCAACCGCCTGTTTGAGCAGGCTGAAACCAGTCAGCCCAGTGGTGCCTTTCGTTTTGCCCAAAACGGCGAAAACCCTTTGCCGTTCGTCCCGGTAGCCGCCAACGGTCGACAGGAGGTGCTCGAAGTGGACGGCGCGCGTCCCGCCGCATTGACCCACTGGCTGTTGGAAGAGGAGGAAGATGATGGTGTGGCCGTGGGGCATTACCGCCAGCGGATGGCAGAGCACAGTGCCAGCGAGATTTGCAGACTGCTGACACTGGCACAGCAGCAGCGCGCCGGCTTTCGTGATGCCGATGGCAGTCTTCGTGTACTCAAGCCTAGTGATATTGCCATTCTGGTGCGCAGCGGCAGTGAAGCCCGGTTGATACGAGATGCACTTGAGCGACGCGCCATTCGCAGCGTGTATCTGTCCGATCAGGCATCGGTATTTGCCAGTTCTGAGGCTGAGGACCTGTGGTGCTGGCTGCGCGCCTGTGCCGAGCCCGAGCAGGCCGGGCGGCTGCATGAAGCCCTGGCGACCGCCACGCTGGACCTGGGGTATGCGCAGCTGGAGCAGTTGGGCCGTGATGAACGGTTGTGGGAGCAGGAGGTGGAACGTTTCCGTCATCTGCGCGAGATCTGGCAGCGACAGGGTGTGCTGCCGATGGTACGCCATCTGATTGATGGGCTGGAGTTGCCGGCTCGCCTGCTGAAAAAGCCCAACGGTGAACGGGTACTGACCAATATCCTGCATCTGGCCGAGTTGCTCCAGACCGCGAGCAGTCAGCTGGAAGGCGAGCTTGCACTGATCCGCCATCTGCAGGAACAGATTCTCGACTGCAGCAATACCAGTGATGAACACATCATGCGCCTGGAAAGCGATGCTGACCTGGTGCAGGTTGTTACCATCCACAAGTCCAAGGGACTGGAATATCCGCTGGTATTCCTGCCGTTCATCTGCAGTTACCGTGAAGTCACCGCCGACGGCGGCAGTTATCGCTATCAGACATCGGCCGGTACGGTGCTCGAGCTGGACAGTGGCAACAGTGAAGCAAAGTCGGCGGCGGATGCCGAGCGTGTGCAGGAAGATCTGCGCCTGCTGTATGTGGCACTGACTCGCCCGGTTCACGCTTGCTGGCTGGGTGTGGCGGCGATCAAGCGCAACCGCTCGCTCAGTGTGCATAAAAGCGCTTTTGGCCAGCTGCTGGGGTGTGAGGCAAAAACCGATACCGCCACATTGAAAACACGGCTTCAACCGCTGGTCAGTGGCGGAGTCATTGAAGTCGAAGCGCCCCCGGCAATCATGGACGAGATGCTGCCGACACAGGCGACCTCGACTGCATTGGCCCCGGCGCGTGACTGTGGCCAACCGGTCGCTGGTGAACGCTGGTGGATTGCCAGTTACAGTGCCATTGCGCAGCTGCAGGCACAGATCAGCCAGGATCTGTCCGCCGACCCTGATCCTGTCGAAAGTGCCCGTGAGGAAACCGCCCGAGAAAGCCTGGACGAGAGCACTGTTGTATCCAACGTGGTCGAATTCGATTACGACCCCCATCATTTCTGGAAGGGCCCGCAGGCAGGCACCTTCTTGCACGGTGTGCTGGAATGGGCTGCAGAGCAGGGCTTTGATCGGATCGCCGGCGATGCGCAGCAACGACATGAGTATTTGGCCCCCCGCTGCCAGCGCCGTGAGTGGCAGCCCTGGCTCACCGTGCTGGACCGCTGGATCGAGCGGCTGCTCAGCACGGCGTTGCCATTGGGGGAATGCTGTCTGTCACTGGCACAGCTGCAGCAGTATCAGGCCGAGATGGAATTCTGGATCGAGGTTGCGGACGTACCGGTGGCGCGACTGGACCGTCTGATCACGCAACATGTATTGCCCGGCCAGCCTCGTCCATCGCTGGCACCGCAGCAGTTGGGCGGGATGCTCAAGGGCTTTATTGATCTGGTATTCGAACATGAAGGGCGATACTGGGTGGCGGATTACAAATCCAACTGGCTGGGGCCGGACGACAGCCACTACAGTAAGGCGGCCATGCAGACGGCGGTGCTGGAGAAGCGGTATGACGTGCAGTACGTACTCTATTTGCTGGCACTGCACCGGCTGCTCAAGGCGCGTCTGCCGGGATACGCTGCTGACCCCATTGCGGGGTATGAACGGCATGTGGGAGGCGCACTCTATCTGTTCCTGCGTGGCATCAATGAGCCCGAGCGGCATGGCTGCTGCATTGATCGGCCTGCGGGAGAATTGATCGAAACACTGGACGGGCTGTTGGCCGGCAGGGAGGTGGCACATGTCTGAGCAAATCGACCTGTTTGCGGCCGAGCCTGCGTTGCATCCAGCGCTTCAGGGCTGGCAGACCCTGATGCCGCTTCTGGAAGGATGGCAGGCACGTGGCTGGATACGTTCTCTGGACCTGGCGGTGGGGCGGTTTCTTCAAGCGCTTGACCCCGCCGCCTCTCCCCTGGTGCTGCTGGCCGGTGTGTTGGCCAGCCATCAATTGGGGCGAGGCCATATCTGTGTCGACCTGCAAGGCCTGCTCTCGGCACCGGATACCGCACTGTCCCTGCCGCCGGATGGTGAATTCGGCGAGGCGTTGCCGGATCGGCCGGTTGAGCTGCTGCAGGGCGTCACCCTGACTCAGTGGGTACAGGCCTGTGAGCAGTCAGTGCTGGTCAGTGAAGGTGATTCTCCGGCGCCGTTGGTACTTGAAGCTGACGGTGGGCGCCTGTACCTGTATCGGCAGTGGCACTACGAAGTGGATGTGGCTCAGCTGATCACCCGGCGACTGGAACCCCTGTCGGTTGATGAAGCGCGTTTGCATGCGCGTCTGTCTGAACTGTTTGTACCCGTTGAGGATCGACTCGACTGGCAGCAGATCGCCTGTGCACTGGTGGCGGCCAGCCGCTTCGGCATCATCACCGGTGGTCCCGGAACAGGTAAAACCACGACGGTGGTGCGGCTGTTGGCACTGCTGCAAAGCCTGGCACGCGATGCGGGGCGAACGCTTCGCATTCGTTTGGCCGCTCCCACCGGCAAGGCGGCTGCCCGCCTGACCGAGTCCATCAGCGGTGCGGTGGGGCAATTGCCCACAGAGTTGCAGCAGGATATTCCATTGGAAGTGACTACCCTGCACCGGCTGCTGGGGGCGCGTCCTGACACGCGTCGCTTTGTCCATCATGCCGACAACCCCTTGCATGCGGATCTTGTCGTTGTCGATGAAGCGTCGATGATCGACCTGGAGATGATGCATCATCTGCTGTCCGCGCTACCGGCCAGGGCGCGTCTGATACTGCTGGGAGACAAGGACCAGCTGGCGTCGGTTGAAGCCGGCTCGGTGCTGGGCGATCTGTGCGAAGGGGCGGATCGAGGCGGCTACAGTATCGAGACGCTGCAGCGGCTTCATCAGCGCACCGGTCTGGATGTGGCACGCTGGCAGGCTGAGCAGGGAACCCCCTCCGAAAGGCCTCTGGCACAAACGATCGCAATGCTTCGATACAGCCATCGCTTTGGTGCCGACAGCGGCATTGGGGCACTGGCACGGGCGGTCAACAGTGGCCAGGCTGAGGCCGTTAGACAGGTGTTGGCCGGTGGCTATACCGACCTGGCTCGGATCGTCTTGAAGGGCGAGGATGATCAGGCACTTGAAACGCTGATACTGGAGGGTGGCCCGCAGCCCTCTGACGGCAATGAGATGGCGCTCGGTTATCGCTGCTACCTGGAGCGACTGCACCATGAGCGCCCTGATGAAACCTCGGAGGCCGCTCGGGATGCATGGGCCCGGAATGTGCTCGAAGCCTTTGGCCAGTTTCAACTGCTGTGCGCCCTGCGACGTGGCCCGTGGGGCGTTGAGGGGTTGAATGCCCGTATCGCGACCATCCTCAGGCGCGCGGGTCTGATCGAGCGCAGCGAAGGCTGGTACGAAGGGCGCCCTGTACTCATGACGCGCAATGACTATGGTCTCGGCCTGATGAACGGTGATATCGGAATTACACTGATGCACCGCGATGCGGAGGGTGTGGCCGCCTTGAGGGTGGTGTTTCCCTTGGCGGACGGGCAATTGAAGTGGGTACTGCCCAGCCGCCTTCAGGCAGTCGAGACCGTGTACGCCATGACGGTTCACAAATCCCAGGGATCGGAGTTTGCCCATACTGCGCTGTTGCTTCCTCCCAGTGCCAACCCGGTACTGACGCGGGAGCTGGTCTACACTGGCATTACCCGTGCCAGTCGCTGGTTCACTCTGCTGCTGACACGTCAGGAGCGCCTGGAAGAGGCTGTACGCACTCGCGTGCGCCGCGCCAGCGGACTGGGGGAACGGCTGCAGTCGCGTCGGGCGTGAACCTGTTCGACGACAGTCATTCACGATCTTCCATGATTTATGTCAATTTTTGGAATAAACTAAGATCGTTTAAGACTTATCTAAATTAGACATGAGCAAAGGGGAGAGTGCCATGTTCAAATCAGGATTGCGCCTCATGCTGGCCGGCGCTGTGCTGGCCAGTGGTACAGCGCTGGCAGCGGGTGTGGCCGCTGACGGACAGAAAATCGTCATGCAGGGGGATGGCAGCGGTGCGCCATGTCTGGCCTGTCACGGTATGGATGGTGCCGGTAACGATGCCGGTGGATTCCCGCGTCTGGCCGGACTGGATGCCGGGTATCTTGCCAAACAGATGCGTGATTACAACGCCGGCACTCGCGTCAGCCCGATCATGCAGCCGAATGTGGATAACCTGAGCGAGCAGCAGATTCTGGATGTGGCCGCCTACTATGCGTCCCAGCCGGCGCCCGCCGCGAAAGCTTCCGATGCCAGTGAGTCGATGCTGGCACTGGGAGAGAAACTTGCGCTGCGTGGTGACTGGAGCAAGCACGTACCCTCCTGCAACAGCTGTCACGGCCCGGGCAACGCCGGTGTCGGTTCGGCCTTTCCGGGCATTGCCGGTCAGCATCCGACCTATATTCGACAACAGCTCAAGGCCTGGCAGAGCGGCAGCCGGCACAACGATCCGGTGCAGTTGATGACCGGCGTTGCCGAGCGCCTGACCGATACCGAAATTGAAGCGGTCGCCGCCTATCTGGCGGCTCAGCCTGTCACTGTTGCCGAAGGAGGTCAGTAATGAATCAGTACAACGCACTGGCAGTGGCGGTGTCTGCCGCCGTTCTGGCAACGACCGCTCTGGCTGCAGAGCCCAAGGTTCCAGTGAACCTGCCGGCTCACAAGGAAGGTGCCTATGTGCATCAGGCGCCGACACTGGAAGATCTGTATGCCGACCCGAGCATCCGCCCCGAACTGCGGGAGGTAATCCTCAAGGGTCGTGACCTGTTCAACAATACCCAGCAGTTGCGAGGCAAGTATGTGTTCAACGACAACAGCTGCCGTAACTGCCATATGGGTGAGGGCGGACTGAACTGGTCTGGCCCTGTCTGGCCGGCAGCCACGACGCTGCCTGATTTTCGTGGCAAGAATGGCCATGTCAACTCACTGGAAGAGCGCATCGCCGGCTGTTTCGCCTACTCAATGAATGGCAAGCCCCCGGCCTATGGCAGTGATGAGATGGTGGCCCTGAGTGCTTACCATCAGTGGCTGGCCACCGGTGCAAAAGTCTACGAGCGCAACATCAGCGGTCGTGGCTTCAGCAGTCTGGGCAACACCATTCCGGACGACATCAGCTATGAAGCCGGTCAAAAGGTCTATCAGGAAAACTGTGCCATCTGTCATGGTGACGACGGCAACGGGCAGCGGGTCAACGGCAAGGTCGTGTTTCCTGCCGTCTGGGGAGACAACTCCTACAATTGGGGTGCCGGCATCAGCCGTATCTTCACGGCGGCCTCGTTTATCCACATGAACATGCCGTTGGGCAAGCCGGGCTCATTGAGCGAGCAGGATGCCTGGAATGTAGCCTGGTACATCAACAGCCACGAACGGCCGCAGGACCCGCGTTATACCGGGGATGCCATGGAAACCCGCGAGAAGCACATCAATTTCCACAAGCACACGCGCTATGGCACTGAATTCAACGGCAAGGTGCTGGGTCAGCATGACAATACCGGCGACAAGCCCTTCCTGAAGCCGGATAATCTGAAACCGCGCAGTTTCACCTTCGAGTGAACACCCTCAGGAGGGAGTGTCATTTCCCTCCTGCTCGATCACGCTGTTCAGCTCAATGCCACTGCGGCTGAAACAGCCCTGCCCCCGGGCAAGCTCCCGGCTGCGCTCATCATAAATACTCGCTTCGGCAATCAGCTGTTGTCGCCCCGCCGAGATCAGACGTCCTACAGCGTGGAGCGCACCAACCTTCGCCGGCCGCATGAACAGTGTATGGAAGCTGGTCGTAACCAGAAACTGATCCTGTACCCGGCTGGCGGCGGCAAAATACGCGGCATCATCCAGCAGCTTGAACAATACTGAACCGTGCAGCGTACCGGCTGCATGGCAAAGGCCGGGATCCGGTGCCAGTTCAATGCGGGCATGTCCCTTGTCGAGAGTGAGTTCAGAGGGATACAAACGGTTGATGGGGGCCTGCTGGTACATGCGAATCAGGCGCTCGTAATGTTGATCGCTCGACATGATAACTCCGTAACTGAGTAAGACGGGCCCGGTTTTGGCATAATGTGTGGCAAACGGCACCGACTGTCCTTGAGGTTTAGCATGAACAATACACTGATCTACACACTGATTGCAGCCGGGCTGGTTGCCATTGCCGTGCTGACTGCCGTCATTATCAAGCAGCTGCAGCGGGAAAAGGTGCGCAAGGCACAGCAGGCTGCCCAAGAGGCTCAGTGGCTACAGCAGTTTGAAGCGCACCAGGACTATCTGAGTGAAAGCATCCGGCTGGTGGCCGGCGCCATCCTGCATGATGAAAAAATGACGGCAACCGAGGGCTGTATTCGGCTTAAGGTATTGCTGGAAAACTATCGTCCACAATTGCTGCAGGAAGAGGCGCTGCGTGTCATTGGCGAAGTGCACGACCAAACCAGCCACATACCGATCAAGGATGAGTGGCAGGCCCTGCCGAAAAAGCTCAAGCGGGAGTATCAGGCGGAGATGGAGCAGCTTGAAAATCGCCATCTGGACGCCATCCAGAATGCTGCCAAGGCGTTGAGCAGCGGACAGTATCTGGTCTGACCCGTGCTGGAGTTCCTGCTGACTTTCCTGGTGTCATTCGTACTGGTAGCCGGGCTGGTACTTGCCCTGATGTATGGGCGAGCTCCGAGCTGGCGCCCCAACCGTAAGCGGGTTCTGAGTCTGATGCAGGAGATCCAGCAGGGTACCGCAAGGCGAGAAGAGTGGGAGCTGTTCATCGGGATTGCCGCGCTGCATGATCCAGAGCTGGAAGCCATCAGACGCCGCTGTGTCGCCCTGCATGAAGGGGATGATGAACACCCGCCTGCCCGAGAGGGACTGGAGCCTTATCTGTACGATCGCGAAGCGCGGGCGCGACTGGCCGTGATCATGGCGGATCTGGAGCAGCTGATCGCGTCGGAGCCGTTCTATCGGCGTTTCTGATTACACATACTGGCGATGCTGAATCAATCGCGTCAGGCGGTGACTGCAGCGCCAGCAGTCTTCGCGGCTGCCGGCAATGGCGGCCTGATGCAGTTCCGATACCACCGCTTCCAGTTCTGGAAGTTGATACAACCCGGCCAGTCCCAGCAGTTGATGACTGTGGGCGCGCAGTTGATCCAGCTGACCTTGCTGAACGGCAGTCGTGATCGATTCAGCCTGATACTGCAGTTCGGCATGCAGCTCTGCCGTGTCAACCTGATCCAGCAGTGCTGGGAGCTGATGGCCTTCAGGTGCTGCGTCAGCAAGCGGTGCTTCCGACATCGGACAGTGTCGTGACATCAGCCTGAACAGCGTATTCAGATCGACCGGCTTGAGCAGGATTTCGTTGACGCCGGCCTGGAGCAGCGCTTCGTGCTCATGTGTCATGACATTGGCGGTAAGGGCGATGATCGGCAGCGATGCCGTGTGCTGACGAATTTCACGGCTGGCACGGATGCCGTCCATTTGCGGCATATGAACATCCATCAGCACCATGTCGATCGGCTGCCGGCGAAAGATATGCAGGGCTTCAACCCCGGTGCGTGCTTCAATCACCTCCGCTCCGGCTCGACTCAGCACCTTGTGCAGCAGCAGACGATTGAAGGCATTGTCTTCAGCCAGCAAGACCCTGAGCCTGCAGGGCAACCGGTAACCGGAGGTGGCATGGCTGGCGGTTCTGGCAGTGTGCAGCGGAGTGACACAGGTGTCAGCTTCGGCCAATGGCAGGGTCAGGTTCAGCAGCACGCAGGTGCCCTGCCCCGGCGTGCTCTTCAGGCTGATGCGGCCCCCCATCAATTGAGTGAGCCGGTTGGCAATAACCAGCCCAAGCCCTGAGCCGCCATAGCGCCTGCTGATGGTATTGTCGGCTTGCGTGAACGCCTTGAACAGATTTTGCTGCTGCGGCTCACTGATACCGATGCCGGTATCCTGCACGCTCAGTTCAAGCTGACAGTCTTGTTCCGAGGCGTGAGCACTGACCTTGAAGCAGACCTCGCCCTGATCGGTAAACTTGATTGCGTTGCTGAGCAGGTTGGTCATGATTTGCCCGATGCGCGTTGGGTCGCCCACAAGGGCTGCCGGCAGTGTCGGGTCAAGCTCCGACCTGAGCCGCAGCCCTTTTTCCTGTGCCATGGGCGCATGCATCTGCAGCAGATTGTTAAAGCAATGAGCGGGATCGAACGGAATCTGTTCCAGCTGGATGGCATCGGACTGAAGGCGCGAGAAGTCGAGGATATCGTCAATGATCGTCAGCAGCAGCGTGGAGGTCTGGTTGATGATACTGCAGTATTGGCGCTGCTCTTCCGACTGCTCCGTTTGCTCCAGCAAGCGGGCAAAACCCAGAACGGACGTCAGCGGGGTACGCAGCTCATGACTCATGCGAGCCAGAAATTCGTCCTTGGACGCACTGGCTTCATCCGCCTGGCGTCGGGCTATGGTCAGTTCTTCGTTTTGTCGTTCCAGGTGGCGAAGCGTTGACGTGAGCTGCCGTGTTGCTCGCTTGATCTGCTGCTCCTGTTCCTGACTGGAGGCCTGAATTCGGACAGCCATGCGATTGATGCCTCGCGCCAGCAGGCCGAGCTCTCCAGCGGTATGTGTTGTGGCCGCACGCGTGTCCAGGTGACCGGCTTCCAATCGCTCTACAACCTGACTCAAGCCGCGAATGGGCTGCGTGATTCGGCGGCCAAAGCGGCTAGCCAGAATGGCAGTCAGCATCAGTCCCAGGCTGATCAGCAGCAGGCTGTTGCGCAGCATCTCCTGACGCGCGGCAATATTGCTGTGGGCTGACAGTACCACCGCTACCCAGCCAACCCGCTCGGGACCGGACGCGTGGATGCTCAGCTCGGGGTTGTTGTCGGCCAGCAGGGCGCTGCTGAAAATGGGTGACAGAAATATCCACTGATCTGACGTTGACTGCAGAGCCGGGCTGTCAGGGTTCAGGTCTATGGCAAACTCACCGTTGCGTTGCAACAGGTTGAATGCATCGTCGTAAAACAGGATATCCAGTACTTCAGCATGACTGTGTCGAGTTTTCTGACTCAGCACGCGAAGCTGGTACTGGTTGCCACTGATGACACCGAATTCGGCAGCGGAGGCGAGCAGGTCGACCATAATCTGGCCCCGCTCGATCAGTTTGTTGGTGTTGTCTTCCAGGCGGCTGTAAATGAAATAGCTGCCGAGAATGCTGGCCAGTACCAGCATTGGAATAATCGACAGCAGAAGCACGCGATGGCGTATGCTCAGCCGGCTACGTGTGCCCGGCATCAGCCATCGGCCTCAATCCGGGTCAGCTTTTCCTGCAGCAACTCGGCCGAGAGAGGCTCAATGCCGAGTGTACGTACTGCAACCGGATTCACGCTGACATCGAAATAGCGTGGGTAGCTGGCACTGGGCAGGTCGCTTCCCTCCTGCAACAGGTTGAGCCACTCGGCGCTCTGTCGCCCGATCTGGGCCGCGGACGAATGGACAGAGGCAGCCGCACCGGCTTCGGTATAGCTTGCCGAAAAGCCGATGACCGGTACCTTGTGGCGCAGGGACAGATACAGCAGCCATTTGGAAATGGCGCGGTTGAATACGGAGCTGTCGGGAATGACCAGAAACAGATCGCTGTTTTCGATAATGGGCGTCAGGCGCTGCACCGGGTTGTCCTGGCGCGCCAGCTCGACCATCAACAGGTCGAATGCTTCCGCCTGGGCTCCCTGTTCCAGCCCGTCGCGCATGTTCAGGCTGTTGCTGCCCAGCGCCGTGCCCAGCTTGGCGGCACCGGGGCTGACCAGACGCGCCAGCCGGATCTGCCGCGCCAGGGGCTGGTCAATGAAAATGGCGCTGACAGCCGCATAGGAACCGGTCGGCAAGAGTTTGCGTTTGAGCTGCTCAAAAGTGGCAGAAGGCAGAAAGGTGCAGACCAGCCTGGAGTCGGGATGGTAGCGCTCCAGCATACGTTCGCAGGCTCGGGTGCCCACGGCAAGAATAACGGGCGAGCGGCTGTCAGCGGTCCTGACCTGATCCAGCGTCAGCACCCGGGTCGGGTGTATGGCATGGTCTCGAATGGCAGCCAGAACCTGGTTATAACTGGGGCTGAAGTCACTGAGGACGACCAGAGAGTCTTCCGCCAATGCCTTCAGTGGCATAAGCCAGATCATAAGGCTGCAGAGCAGCCCGTATCTGAGTCGATGTGTGATCCTGCGTAAACGTGACATCCCTGCGATTATCTCGACTTCCTGATTAATGGTACCTGAGTGTCAGCTGCAGCCAGGCGCGACGGTCAAACAGGTTGTACTGATAAAACTCTTCGTATGTTGGTCCAAAGGCGTTCTGAATCGTCAGTGCGGCCTCCAGCTCGGTACCACCATTCAGCCGCCAGTTATGTGCCGCACGCAGATCGGTGCGCTGGTAGCTATCGCGTACGCCACCCTCAAACCAGTGCACGCTGTCCATATAGTAGTGCACCAAACTCAAGTTTAAATCAGGCGTGGGGGTCCAGTTAAGCATTAATGATGCGGTGTGTTCGGGGGTGACTGCATCCTGAAACACCATGGCATCACCGGCAAGTTTCTTATTGGTCTCCCATCGATCGGTTAGCGTGTTGGTATAGGTATAGTTGAGCAATGCATAAACGTCTGCGTTCAGGTCGCGCTTCAGTTGCAGTTCTATTCCCCTGTTTTCCCAGCTGAAGTTGTTTAAGCTTGACTCAACCCGCTTATTATCGTCCAACTCAACCGCAGCAATCCAATAGCCATCGATTGCTCGCTCGATCTTTTCCTGAAATATGCGTATATCCAAATGCCCCTGTTGGTTGTCCAAAGCACGGAAATATCCTAACTCATAGGTAGTGATTTTTTCCGGGGTAAGCTCCGTATTCGGGGCCCGTATTTTATCGCCCACGACTGGTAAGGGACCCTGAATGTTGGAGGGAACATAAATGGTATAGTTGGCAAGGCGCTCGAATAATGAAGGCAAACGCTCGCTGAGCGAGTGCCCAAGGCGGATGCTGCTTTGACTGTCTGGTCGATAAATCAAAGCGTTGCGGTATGAAAAGGCATCGGTTTTTTTCGAGCTGTCTTCATACATGATGCCCGAGTTGAAAGCCCAACGGTATGAGATGTCCCAGTCAAGGTTGGCAAACATGCGCCAACGTTCTTCTGTTACCTTGCCGGCCTGGAGCAGTTGATCGCTTTCCGCTGACTCATAACGGTAGCCAAGGCCGCCAACAATCTCAAGCGCATTTAGTTGTTCTGAAATTTGTAACTCGAGATCATAAGTATGTGTCGTGCCATGCTCCGAGTCATACCTGGGGTTGTTTAATTCAATGAACTCATCGACCATCGCAGGAGTCGGTGCAAATCCCAGCTCAGAATATAAGTAATCATGAACCACATCAGGCTCTATTCTAGGGGTGCTTAGATCCAGATAGTTGTGGTAAGCCGTTAACTGAACGGTCCCGGTATCCGAATACAGGTGCTGATACTTGATCGACTGGTAGTTGGCATCATGCTTGCGCTTGCTAAAGGGTTCGAACTTGTCAGCGCCTCCCACATAGGTATGTCCACGATCCACACCCGCCTGAATCCAGAGGGTATCGGTCAGAGTGGGTGTGTAGCTGCCGCTGAAGCTCAGATAGTTGCGCTTGAGCGCATCGCCATATAGGTCAGTGCCTTCATTCTCTTCGTGCCCGCCCGAAAGACGATAATTCCAGCTGTTCAATCGGTCGGCATGGCCGAACTGAAGGTCTCGGGTGTCCATGCTGCCGGTGGTGCCGCTGATGTAACCGCCGCTGAGCAGGGCCGGTGAGCGTGTGATGATGTTGATTGAACCCATAAAGGCATTGGAGCCCTGAGTCGGCACGTTTGAGCCGCGTACCACTTCGATCCGTTCGATATCCTGCAGATTGATGCCCAAAGAGGTCCAGTCAACGGTTGCCAGCAGCGGCAGGTACACACTACGCCCATCGACCATCACTTCCAGGCGGCGCGGAAAGTCGTCACTGGCACCGTGGTAGCTGGTGGCAAACTTGTTGGCACTGACATGGTAGCTCTGAAAACCCGGCACCAAACGCAGCAGGTCGGGAATATTGCGGGCACCGGAGGCGGCAATGGTCTGACGGTCAATGATGCTGATGGAGGCGGGGGCTTCGGTGAGTTTCTGGGTCAGCCGTGTAGCAGAGGTGATCTCGGGGATATCGATCAGAAAATCCTGTTCGCTCAGATACAGACTGTCATTGGCCTGCAGAGCGGGGCTCATTAGCCCAAGGGCCAGCATCGGTGCCAGCCGAAACAGGGGTGTACGATTCGTCATTGCAACTCCGGACAGAGTGGTTATTTGATTTTCAGTCCTATATACAACACGACCAGGGCCATGACAGCCGCTTCGATAATGAAGCCGTTGTGTTCCAGAATCCAGTCCAGCATGACGCTATTCTACCTGTCGAGCGCTGATAGACCAGCGCATTTGTTGAGCGGATCAGCCCCTCTCCGGTACTATTTGACCTCCATCACAGACCGAGCCCGTCATGCATTACCCCGATACCAAACTGCCCCAGGTTGGCACCACCATCTTTACCCGCATGTCAGCCCTTGCGCAAGAGCATCAGGCCCTCAACCTGTCGCAGGGCTTTCCCGATTTTGATGGCCCTCAGGCGCTGCTGTCACGGGTTGATCACTATATCCGTCAGGGTGCCAACCAGTATGCGCCCATGAGTGGCGTGCCGAGTCTGCGTACCGCCATTGCCGCCAAGGTGGAACGCTGCTACGGACGCCGGGTGGATGCCGACGCGGAGGTGACGGTAACCTCCGGGGCAACAGAAGCACTGTTCGCGGCCATTTCAGCGGTCGTGCGCCCGGGGGATGAGGTGCTGGTGTTTGACCCGGCCTACGACAGCTACGATCCGGCCATCGCGCTCAATGGTGGCAAGGCGGTGCATATTCCGCTGCAACCCCCCGCTTTTGAGATCGACTGGGAGCAGGTACGACAGGCGATCAGCCCGAGTACCCGGATGATTATTCTCAACACGCCGCACAATCCGACCGGGCAGACGCTGGCCGCCGCCGATATGCAGGCGCTGAGCGACCTGTTGGCCGGCACCGATATTCTGCTGTTGGCAGATGAAGTCTATGAGCACATCGTGTTTGACGGTGAGGCGCACCAGAGCATCAATCGCTACCCGGCGCTGGCCGAACGCAGCTTCGTGGTTTCCTCTTTCGGCAAGACCTACCACACCACCGGCTGGAAGATCGGGTACTGCGTGGCTCCCGCACCGTTGACAGCCGAGTTGCGCAAGATCCACCAGTACCTGACCTTCAGCACCAGCACGCCGATGCAGCTGGCGCTGGCGGACTACCTGAAGGACGATCCGCAGCACGATCAGGCGCTGCCGGCGTTTTATCAGGCCAAGCGTGATCGGTTCAACGCCCGCATGGCTGAAAGTCGCTTCACCTTCACGGCGGCAGCGGGTACCTATTTCCAGGTCATGGATTACAGCGCCATCAGTGATTTGCCCGACACCGAGTTTGTCATCTGGTTGATCGAACAGGCGGGCGTTGCGGCCATTCCGTTGTCGGTGTTCTATCAACAGCCCCCCGAGATGCGTCTGGTGCGTTTCTGCTTCGCCAAGAGCGAGGCCACTCTGGATCAAGCTGCGGAGCGACTATGCAAAATCTGAAAATTTCACTGATTCAGACCCCGCTGGACTGGCAACAGCCGGAATCGAACCGCATCCGGCTGGCAGGGCTGATGGCGCCGCTGGCTGGACAGACTGACCTGGTGGTGCTGCCCGAGATGTTTACCACCGGCTTTACCATGGCGCCGGACGAGGTCGCCGAGCCCATGTCGGGCCCGACGCTGGCATGGCTGAAGGAACAGGCCGCGACACTGGGCGCCGCCGTGTGCGGCAGTGTGGTCATTGAGGATCAGGGGTATCGTAACCGGTTTCTGTTTGTCACCCCGGACGGGACAGTAGAACATTACGACAAGCGTCACCTGTTCCGCATGGCAAACGAGCACCAGTATTACCGGGCGGGCGATGTTCGCACGGTGATCGAGTACAAGGGTTGGCGCATTCTGCCTCAGGTCTGTTACGACCTGCGTTTCCCGGTCTGGTGCCGCAACCGCGATGATTACGACCTGATGCTGTGTGTGGCCAACTGGCCCTCACCGCGGCGTCATGCCTGGCGTACTCTGCTGCTGGCCCGCGCCATCGAGAACCAGTGCTACGTGGCAGGGGTTAACCGCGTCGGTGAGGATGGCAAGGGGCTGGAATACAGTGGCGACAGCCTGCTGGTGGACTTCAAGGGACAGGCTCTGCTGGATGCCCCCGGTGGTGAAGCCTTCGTCAAGACCGGGACATTGAACGCTGAAGACCTGCAGCAGTTCCGGCATAACTTTCCCGCCTGGCAGGACGCAGACGCGTTTGGCATCTTCTCCGACACTGAGGACGACTTTGCATGATCGATACCGCGGCACAACAGATTATCGATGCCGGGCAGTGGATTGATGCCCAGGGCTGGTGTCCGGCGACCGGCGGCAACTTTTCCGTCCGTCTGGGGCCGGAGTGCGCTCTGATTACGGCATCGGGCTGTCACAAGGGCCACCTGACGCCCGAGCAGCTGTTGCAGGTGGATCTGGAAGGTCAGCCCAGGGCCAGTGTACTCAAGCCTTCAGCGGAAACCCTGCTGCATACGCAGCTGTATCAGATGGACAGCCAGATCGGTGCGGTACTGCATACCCACTCGGTGGCTTCCACCGTATTGTCTCGGCTTGAACCCGGGCAGTGGCTGACCATCAGTGGTTACGAGATGCAAAAATCCCTCAGCGGCAATCATACCCATGATGCCAGCGTGTCGATCGCCATTCTCGACAACGCTCAGGACATGCGGGCGCTGGCGGACGAGCTGAGCCAGCGCTGGCAGCCTGATGCGCTCAAGTGGGGCTTTCTGGTTCGTGGACATGGCCTCTACACCTGGGGTCATGACATGAATGAAGCGCGCCGCCACCTTGAAGGGCTGGAGTTCCTCTTTGCCTGCGAACTGGAAATGCGCCGCCTGGGCGCGGGAGTCTGAATACCACCATGGCAACCTTTACCGGCATCAACGCCATCCTGACCGATATTGAAGGCACCACCACCGATATCGATTTTGTCCACAAAACACTGTTTCCCTATGCCCGTGAACGGATGACGGACTTTATCCACAGCCATCCCAATGAGCCGGCCGTTGCAGAGGCAGCGGTCGCCCTGAATGTCGCGGCCGATGATCTCGATGCCATTGCCAAGGGGCTGATCGACTGGATCGATCAGGACAAAAAGGAAACCAGCCTCAAGGCACTGCAGGGGCTGATCTGGGTACAGGGCTACGAGAGTGGCGACTTTACCGGCCACCTCTACCCGGACGCCTATGAAGGGCTGAAACGCTGGCACGACAGCGGCAAGCAGCTGCACATCTTTTCCTCCGGCTCGGTGAAGGCACAGAAACTGTTGTACGGTTACAGCGACTTTGGTGATCTGACCTCCCTGTTCAGCGGTTACTTTGACACCACCACCGGCGCCAAGCGTGAAGCGATTGCGTACGAACGTATCAGTGCCGGTATTGGCCTGCCTGCCAGTCAGATTCTGTTCCTGTCGGACGTGGTGGCCGAGCTGGATGCCGCCCGAGAGGCCGGCATGCAAACCTGCCTGCTGGTCCGTGGCGAGCGACCGGACGGCGCCGAACGCCACAGCGCTGTGGACAACTTTGACCAGATTACACTTGATTAAGGAGCTTCCGATGAGCGCCATCCATATCCATGCCGACCAGAGCGCCGAACTGCTCGGCAGCAGCACCGACTTCAACGAGATTCAGCAGATCTTAAGTGGCATCGGCGTGCGTTTCGAGCGCTGGGAGGCCGACCGCGAAGTTGTGCCGGGCATGGCCAACGAAGAGATCCTTGAGGCCTACCGCAAGGAGATTGAGCGGCTTAAAAACGAGGAAGGCTACGTCACCGTGGATGTGATCAGCCTGCAGCCGGATCATCCCGAGCGCGAAGCCCTGCGGCAAAAATTTCTCAGCGAGCACACCCACTCCGAAGACGAAGTGCGTTTCTTCGTCGATGGCGAAGGCATGTTCTACCTGCATGTGGAAGACAAGGTGTATCAGGTGCATTGCTGCAGGAACGATCTGATTTCGGTACCGGCCAACACCACCCACTGGTTTGATATGGGACCGGCGCCACGGTTTACCGCCCTGCGCCTGTTCAACAACCCGGAAGGCTGGGTGGCCAATTTTACCGGCAGTGATATAGCTGACCGCCACCCGCGCTTTGAACCGGCAACTACCTGAAAAGCTACCTGCGTTGTCACCGCAGCGTTAAAAAACGGCTCAAATCGGTCATTTACGATCTGTAAACTCCCTCATTTCGCCGTTTTTTGCCTTGCGGTGACGGCCTCGCCAACGCTTTACAGGCAGTTGCGTATTCACTCTGGCTGGCTTTTTGCCGCGATGGCCGCAACGATGCCATCGCGGTCGTAGACCCCCGTATCCAGCACCCAGCCGGTCACCAGATCGGCGGGGGTGACATCGAATGCGGGATTGAACACCTGTGACTCAAGCGGGCTCCAGCGCACATCACCAAAACTGCCACTGACACCCCTGACCTCTTCGGCGCTGCGTTGCTCAATCGGGATCGCATCGCCGTTGGGACAGTGCGGGTCAACGGTGGTCCAGGGCGCCACCACATAGAACGGAATTTTGTGGTAGTGCGCGTTGACTGCCAGATTGTAGGTGCCGACCTTGTTGGCGAAGTCACCATTGGCGGCGATACGATCCGAGCCCACCAGTACGGCATCTACCTGACCATCCCGCATCAGGATCGCCGCCATGCTGTCGCACTGAATCTGGTGCGGTATGCCAAGTCGGCACATTTCCCAGGCGGTCAGGCGGCCGCCCTGCAGCAGGGGACGGGTTTCGTCCACCCAGACATGACTGAGCCGGCCGCGCCGAAAGGCTTCGGCAATCACCCCGATGGCGGTGCCGGCGCCGGCGGTGGCCAGGCTGCCGGTGTTACAGTGGGTCAAAACCTGAGCGCCTTCCGGCAGTAAGGCAGCTCCGTGCTCTGCCATGCGCTGACACAGGGCCACATCTTCCTCAAACAGATGCTCGGCACAGGCCACCAGTGCGTCCACCCCTTGATCCATCACGGCCAGCATGCGATCAAGACAGTTCATCAGGTTGACGGCGGTCGGTCGGGCTTCACGCAGCGTGGCGGCCGCTTCGCGCAACTGTGCCTCACTCCAGTCCTGCTCGGCCAGATGCGCCAGCAGCAGCGCGGCTCCAATCCCGATCAATGGCGCACCGCGGATCTGCAGCTTGCGGATCATGGCCACCATCGCCTCCACGGAATCACAGTGCAGCCAGAGTTCACGGTCAGGCAACTGGTGTTGATCCAGCAGTTCAAGGCGGTGATTCCGATAGCGCAGAGCGGTGGAGATCAGGTCTTTCATGGTGTGATCCGGCTGTTGAGTAAAAGCGCAGAGCTTACGGGTTATAACGCGGTGAGAAAAGAGTCTTGCATGAGCGCTTACAGCCCCGCCGTTTTTTGTCAGAATTACGTCATCAAACTTCAGGTACGGGAATCCCCATGACGAAACACAAATTCTCGGATGACGCGGCGGTCACAGCGTTTGTTCGCCGCCATACTCGCCTTTTCCACGACGATGCCAACCTGATGGTGTCAGAGATCGGCGATGGCAATATCAATTTTGTCTATCGTGTGGCCGAGCCCGGTGGCGCCAGCGTTATCGTCAAACAGGCATTGCCTTACGTACGCATCATCGGTGAGGGTTGGCCTCTGTCGCTGGACCGGATTCGGATTGAAGCGGAATCACTGGTCCTGGCCGCCGAGCATGCCGGTGAGTGGGTGCCTGAGGTCTATCATTACGAACACGACCTTGCCGCCTTCATCATGGAGGATGTGGGGGATCACCAGAATCTGCGTCATGCTCTGATTGAACGGCGCACGTTGCCGTTACTGGGACAGCATCTGGGGCTGTTCATGGCGCGGACGCTGTTCCACACCAGTGACATGTACCTGGATGCACACCAGAAAAAGGCGCTGGTGAAGCGCTTCATCAATCCGGACCTGTGCAAGATTACCGAGGACCTGTTCTTCCTTGATCCTTTCTGTGATCACGAGCGTAACGCCATCAATCCGCCATTGCGCCCGGCTGCCGAAGCGCTCTGGCAGGATGAACGGCTCAAGCTGGAGGTCGCCGATCTCAAATACGCGTTCCTCAATCGCGCTGAAGCCCTGCTGCACGGTGACCTGCACTCAGGATCCATCTTCGTGACCGAGCAGAGCACCAAGGTGATCGATCCCGAGTTTGCCTATTTCGGCCCTATCGGCTTTGATACAGGTAGCGTGATCGGCAATTTGCTGCTGAACTGGTGCGGTCAGCATGAGCAGAGCGGCGATGCCGAGGCGCGCCGGCAGTGGCGTGATTGGCTGTTGGCCCAGATGGATACGCTCTGGCATGAGTTCAGCCGAGAGTTCAGACGCCTGATGGCCGAACAGACGCGGGATGAAAGTCTGCAGAATTCTCACTGGCAGGCGCGGCGCCTGTTGCAGATCTGGTCTGATACGCTGGGTTATGCCGGAACTGAACTGATACGGAGAACCATCGGACTGGCCCATGTGGCCGATCTGGACAGCATTGAGGATACAACCCGGCGTGCCAGGTGCGAGGCCATGGCGCTGCAGCTGGGGCGTGAACTGATCATGCAGCGCCACGATATCCACAGCATGACCGAACTGATTGACCTGATAAGGCAACTGAATGACTGAAACCAAACGCCTGCTGCTCAATTGCGATATGGGCGAAAGCTTTGGCCCCTGGCACATGGGGCTGGATGATCAGGTGATGCCACTGGTGGAGCTGGCCAACGTGGCCTGCGGCTTCCATGCGTCTGACCCAGTCACCATGACACGCACCGTGATGCTGGCACGACATGCCGGCACCGCCATTGGTGCCCACCCCAGCTACCCCGATCTGGTCGGATTTGGCCGGCGCAGCATGCAGTGTCACCCGCAGGAAATCGTTGCGCTGATCCAGTATCAGGCCGGTGCGCTGGCCGGTATTGCCCGTGCGCACGGGCTGACGCTTAACCACGTCAAACCCCATGGGGCGCTGTACAACGACATGATGCGTGACCACGACATCCTGCGCGCCGTACTGGAAGGTGTTGCCCGTTATGACGCCAGCCTGCCGCTGATGCTCATGGCCACGGCAGACAATGGTCCGGTTGAGACGATTGCGGCCGAGTTTGGCGTACCGCTGCTGTTTGAAGCCTTTGCAGACCGTGCCTACGATACCCGCGGCTATCTGGTACCGCGCTCGGTGGAAGGATCGGTCTACCACGATGTCGAACGTATCGTGCAGCAGTCGGTGCGGCTGGCGCAGGAGGGGATCGTCACGACGCTGGATGGCACCGAGGTTAGGCTCGCGGCGGATACACTCTGTGTTCACGGCGACAATGCTGAGTCGGTACAGGCGGTCAAACGGATTCGGCAGGCGTTGGATCGGCTTTACGCGAAAGACTGACGGGCACACCCCTGAAGAGGTGTGCCCGGATGGAATTACGACTGATTGGTTGAAGTATTGGCGGCACCCGCCTCGGCTTCGGCCGCGTCCTTCACCGGCAGCACCGCATCCAGCAGCTGCTTCAGATTGTTGCGGTAGTTGTCCTGCAGCTCCTTGATGGCATCCGAGAAACGGCTGTCCTGCTCTACCAGACCCTCCATCAGATCACGCCCGGCCTGAGCCGGAGACTGCAGGAATCCGAGTGAAGGCGCACCCACGGACTCGGCCAGATCCTTCATCAACTGCCCCAAACGCAATCCCGGCTTATCGGCCGGCTGCTCCAGGTTGCCGACCTGTTCGTAGCTGGCAGCCTGCGACAGGGAACGGCTGTAACTCATGTTGAGTTCCATTGAACTCAGCTCGGATGCATCAAAACGAATCCCGGCGCTCTGCTCGAATGCCTTCTGCACATCGCCATTGAAGAACTCATCCGCCACGCCGGCAATGTCTCGCACCATCTCCTGCAGGGCTTCGACCTCGCCCTCATCCAGCTCACCCTTAACGCTGAACTGATACTGGCTGCTCTCGCTGCGGCTTACATCCATCCAGGCCACCGAGTTGCCCTGACTGTCGGCCCCGGCACCATAGGCGGCGTCGTAGCGTTGATCGCGGCTGAAGTTGATTGTCACCTCATCCCCGTCCTGCGTCTTCACGGTCAGGGACATGTCCTCGGCGTTGCGATACCGCTCGGCAGCTCCCAGCACAGCCTGTGCCACGGCATCCCGGCTTCCCGGGGCTATCTGCGCCAGGGCATCAAAGGTTTTCTGTTCGGTTTCATCCACCTGAGTCTTGATGTCGCCCTGCAGCATATCGAGATTGTCGAGAATCTCGCGCGCTTCCTTGAAGCCGGTCTCCACACCCTTTACCGCCGCGTCATACATCTGCTGCAGCCGCTCGTCCGAGGCACCCCTGTTTTTGGCTGCCGCAAGGCCGGCCGCCACAAAATCACTGATGCGTCCCGCCACTTTGTCAGGCGTGAAGTTCTGTGCATCCAGCCCGGACAGCTTCTCGGTCGTCATGCCGGGAATCTTTTCGGCCAGTTTGCCCAGCAAGACCTGCGTCGCATCCTGCGCCTTGCCATTTGCACGCTCTGCAATCGAGTCCATCTGCGGGCGAGAAGAGTAGATCTGAGTAGGCGGGGACTGGATTTTCATGACAACCTCGGGGGCTTGGTATTCTGATCAAATAATAGACGGGTATCGGCCGGGACGGGAGGATCTTGAGGTAAAGGGACTGTAGCCTGACCGTTAAAGTGGCTAGTATTAAATGATTGATGATCAAGGAGTCACGGAGAAGATATGACCATCTTGAAAACAAAGGACTTTTTGGAAAATACATCTGCTCGCCAAGCATCGGGCGACAGGCAGGAAAAGGATGTGGCGTTTTACCTGCGCAGGGCATTCAAGGATGACCCCAACATTCTGGTGCTCAATGATTACCGTTTTACCCACAATGGCGAAGCTGCCCAGATTGATCACCTTATTGTCCACCGTGCAGGCTTTATCGTAATTGAGTCAAAGAGTATTTACGGTGAAGTCAAAGTCAACGCCCAGGGTGAGTGGTCACGCAGCTACAAAGGACAGTGGAGTGGCATGCCGTCACCCATCCGGCAGGCAGAGTTACAGATGGAGCTGCTGCGAGATTTTTTGAGTGATAACGTTGAAGCTTTCCTCGGCAAGTTGCTTGGTTTGCAGACCCAGGTCCGCCACCGGGAATGGGCAGTACTCTGTACTGTATCCAGCAGTTGTATATTGCACCGTAAAGGGATGCCAGCTGCACTGAGTAAACAAGTGGTGAAAAGTGAGTTTATTGCCGATGAAGTGCAGAAACTGGGTGGTTACTCTCCTTTCGGCCTATTAAAGGGGAGGGCTTACTTTTCCCTGGAAGAGCTGAACCGCATTGGGGAGTTTCTGTTGCAGCACTACCAGCCCAGAACAGAAGCCAAACCCTCAAATGAGAAAACGATAAAGGAACCTGCCCCAGTACAGGATGAGGTGTCTGCCTCGGCCCAATTATCCGCTTCGCATGAGCCAGCGTTGTCCGTTTCAGAAGTACAGGAAGTCCCTGCTGCCTACAGTACAGAGGCACCGATCGATATGATCGGTCTCGCCTGCAAAAAATGCGGCAGTGAACAGGGTCTGACGGCCTTGTACGGTCAGTATGGCTATTACGTCAAATGTGGGCAGTGTGGTACCAATACTTCCATGAAAACTGCCTGCCCTGAATGCAGCAGTACCAAAACCCGGGTACGCAAACGTGGCGATGAGTACTGGCTGCAGTGTGAGTGTACGGTGTTGAGGAAGTTGTACCGGCAGGAGTAGCGGTTAATTTAACGGATGGTATCTTCTGTATACAGGATCATTGGATAGGGATGTCAGAATGGCGGTGTCAAAGTACTACGCACACTCATGTGATCAGCCTGAAACCGACTGGCAAACACTGGCGGATCACTTGCAGGCAGTTGGCGCTCTGGCGGCAGCCAAAGCGACGCATTTCGGCGCCGAGGAGTGGGCTGAAGTTACAGGGCTGCTACACGATCTGGGCAAGTACTGCCCCGAGTTCCAGCAACGACTGCGTGGCAGCAAACGCAGGGTTGATCACGCGACTTGGGGGGCAAAGGTTGCCTGCGCACAATACAAGAACTTGGGGGTATTACTGGCCTACGCCATCGCGGGACACCACGCAGGCTTGGCGGATGGCCTGAGGCTGGACAAGCCGCAGTCGATTACCCCTTTGGCCGACCGATTGGCAGCACCGTCCGATACTGAACTGGATGAGGTGTGGCAGTCTGAAATCACTCTGAAGCCTAGGCCTGCGCCGCCACCCTTGAATATGGTGGAAGAGAACACGGGCAAGTTATTTCAGATGTCGGTGCTGGGGAGGATGCTTTATTCCTGCCTGGTTGATGCGGATTTTCTGGATACCGAAGCCTTCTATAACCGCATTGAAAATACCCCCCTTCGTGACAGCTCTTTCCCCACAATGACGGAGTTGAAACAGCAACTCGATCTTTATATGTCTCAACCGCGTTTCAATGCGACCGATGGTATCAACGGTATACGCCAGCGCATTCTGAGCCATGTTCGCCAACAGGCGGAACAGGAGCCGGGGCTGTTTTCGCTGAATGTGCCAACCGGTGGGGGCAAGACCCTGGCTTCGCTGGCCTTTGCGTTGGACCATGCTGTTCGACATGGGAAAAGACGGGTGATTCTGGTGATCCCCTTTACCAGTATTGTGGAACAGAATGCGAAGGTATGGCGCGAAGCACTGGGGCCCTTGGGGGAAGTGGCAGTGATCGAGCATCACAGTGCCTACGATCAGGAAAATCAGTCTTTCAAGGACCCAGGCAGCAAAGATAAGCTGCGTCAGGCTGCGGAGAACTGGGAAGCGCCGATTGTCGTTACCACGGCCGTGCAGTTTTTCGAAAGTCTCTATGCCAATCGCTCGTCGCGCTGCCGTAAGCTGCACAACATTGCCAACAGCGTGGTGATACTGGATGAAGCACAAACCCTGCCTGTAAAACTGCTTCAGCCCTGTGTCGCCATGGTGGCGGAGCTGGCGCGCAACTATCGCACCAGTCTAGTGCTCTGTACCGCCACTCAGCCGGCTCTGCGTAAAGAGGATGATTTCAGCAATGGGCTGGAAAATGTGCGCGAACTGGCCCCGGATCCGGAACGGCTGCACGCTGAGCTGGAGCGGGTGAGCGTAAGGCATGTGGGTGCTCTGACCGATGATGAGTTGCTGGATGCCTTGTTGGAGCAGGAGCAGGTGCTGTGTATCGTCAATAACCGGCGTCATGCACGCAGCCTGTTTGAGCAGCTGCGGCAACAGGGGGAGGCCGCTTTTCATCTGACTACACTGATGTGCGCTCGACACCGCTCCACCATGCTGGAGCATATTCGTGAGCGACTGCTGGAGGGCCTGCCGGTAAGGCTTGTGTCAACGTCCTTGATCGAGGCTGGTGTCGATGTGAGCTTTCCGACAGTCTACCGTGCGGATGCAGGGCTGGACTCCATCGCCCAGGCGGCCGGACGTTGCAACCGGGAAGGGCGGTTCGACAAGTTGGACAGTCTGGTCAATGTCTTTACCGTTGCCGATGACTGGACGATGCCGGCGGAGCTTGAACAATATGCTCAGGCGTTTCATAGCGTATATCGCAAATATGCCGACAACCTGCTGTCACTGGATGCGATTCGCGCCTATTTCAGCGAGGTTTATTGGGTCAAGGAGCAGCAGATGGATGCACCCGGTATCTTGGGCAGCGTGCGCCAACTGGAGGGTATTCCCTATGAGCAGATGGCGCGTGGCTTCCGCATGATCGAAAGCAATATGCTGCCGGTCATCGTGTCATACGAAGATGAGGCTCGGAGCCAGTTGGCGAGCCTGGCGTTTGCTGACCGTATAGGCGGAATTGCACGCAGGCTGCAGCCTTATCTGGTCCAAGTGCCGGAGCAAGGGCTCAAGGCGCTGATGGCGGCAGGCGCTGTACAGCCGGTGGCTCAGGAGAAATACGGATATCAGTTTCTGGAATTGGTCAGCGACAGCCTTTATGACGCCGAGTGCGGATTAAGCTGGGAAGAGCCTGACTTTGTTTCTGCCGAAAAGCTGGTTATGTGATTTTCAATTCTATTGAATTTAGTTGATGTATTTTTACTTTTGCCAAAGTGAGTCTAGACTGATTATTGTCGATGTAATAGAGGCCACCCAATGCAAACTCTATCGGGACAAAAATCATGGTTTCTAATGGACTTGAAATTTAGAAGTGGAAAGTACTTTTTTCGTCTGAAGCTGCTGGGTGGATTCGGTTTTGTATCGGTAATTGTCACACTGACAGTTATATTTCTTGCCGAAGATAAAGTATTGGATGTTCTGCAATTGCTGTTAGGGTGTGGATAGAAATTATTGGCTTTAATTGATAGCGCTTAGGCTCCTTTCCAATGTGGAAAGGAGCCTCCCTAAACAGGAGGTTACATGGCATACGGAATTCGCTTGAAAGTATGGGGCGAACGCGCCTGTTTCACCCGTCCCGAGATGAAGGTGGAGCGCGTCAGCTATGACGTGATTACGCCATCGGCCGCACGGGGTATCATCGAAGCCATCCACTGGAAGCCCGCTATTCGCTGGCACGTCGACAGAATTCACGTTCTCAATCCCGTCGTATTTGAATCCATCCGCCGTAATGAGGTGGGCAGCAGATTGTCCGCCGCTAATGTCAAGAAGGCGATGAAAGCGGGTAATACCGCTGGGCTGGTTAATTATGTCGATCAGGATCGCCAACAGCGCGCCGCTACGGTACTACGCAATGTGGCCTATGTGATCGAAGCTCACTTCGAACTGACCAGCCGGGCTGATAAGTCCGACAGCGAAGGCAAACATCTGGATATCTTTAACCGCCGTGCCCGCAAGGGGCAGTTCTTTCACGCCCCCTGCTTGGGCGTGCGGGAATTTCCAGCCAACTTTGAACTGATCGAAGAGGAAGAACAGATGCCGATACCCGTCGGCGAACTGGCGGGGGAGAGGGATCTGGGCTGGATGCTGCATGACTTCGATTTCAGCCGAGAGTCCACCCCACACTATTTTCGCGCCCTGATGCGTGATGGCGTGATCGAGGTGCCACCGTTCCGCTCGGAAGAGGTGAAGGCATGATCCTAACGGCACTGAACAACTACTACGCCCGATTGGTAGAGCAGGGCAATCCGGATGTGCCTCCCTATGGCTATAGCCCCGAAAAGATCAGTTATTGCCTCGTTATTGACCGAGAGGGGGCTTTGGTTGACGTGGTCAGTATGCTGGATACCACAGGGGAAAAACCGCGTCCGTCGGTTTATCTGGTGCCTCAGCCACCCAAGCGGTCGGCCAATATTGCACCAGGCTTTATGTGGGACAAATCGGGCTATGTACTGGGGCTGACTGCCAGCGAGAAGGACAAGGATATTCACCGAGCCCGACAAACCCATGAGGTCTTCAAGGAGTATCATCGCCAATGGCTGGAAGGTGAGGGTGATCTTGGACTTCATGCACTGCTTGCTTTTCTGGACCGGTGGGATCCTGAGGACGAGGCTTGTGTCAGCCTGATTCCCGTTGACGCACTGGATACCAATTTGGTTTTCCGACTTGATGAAGAGCCGGGCTTTTTGCATCAGCGTGATGCGACAAAGGCGGTTCGAGATCGACAACTGGCATCGCCGGATGGGCACACAAGTACTTGCCTGGTAACAGGGGGGTCTGCGCCCATAGCGGCGTTGCACCCTTCCATCAAGGGGGTCAACGGAGCACAGACAGCGGGTGCGTCACTGGTGTCCTTCAACTTGTCAGCCTTTGAGTCCCATGGCAAGAAACAGGGCATGAATGCGCCGGTCTCCGAACGTGCCGCCTTTGGTTATGGTACGGCACTGAATTACCTGTTGAGGCGCGATCCGCAGAATCGGCAACGGCTGCAGATCGGTGATAGCACTGTTGTGTTTTGGGCGGAGGCGGAGAGTCCGCAGGAGGCTGAGGCAGGTGAGGATTTTCTCGGTGGGCTGCTGTCACCGCCAACCAACTCGGAAGACCTAGATAACCCCGAAGTGGATCGTCTACACGCAACGCTGAACAAGGTGGCGGCGGGCGAGCCTTTGCAAAATTTGAACCTGCAACTGAATCCCGATACACGTATTTACATACTGGGACTGGCGCCCAATGCCGCTCGTCTTTCGGTACGTTTCTGGGAGGTGGATACGCTGGAGCGGTTTACCCAACGCATCGGCGAGCACTACCGGGATCTGTTGCTTCAGCCTGTCCCTTGGACAAAACCGCCTTCCATATGGCGACTGCTGCTGGAAACCGTTCCTTACCGTAATGGCAAAGCAAAGTCTGACGATGTTGCGCCCCATCTGGCCGGTGAACTGACCCGCGCCATTCTGACCGGGCGACGCTATCCGCGTCACCTTTTGACCCATATGATCATGCGTATGCGTGCCGATGGCCATTTGTCGTCACTGCGCGTTGCGCTGTGCAAGGCGATACTGGTGCGCGGCCAGCGTATCGGTTCAATCAAAGACAAGGAGATACCCGTGAGTCTGGATATCGACAACAGGGACCCGAGCTATGTGCTCGGACGTTTGTTTGCAACGCTTGAGTCCGTCCAGCGTGCTGCGCTGGGCGGAAAAGTGAACTCAACCATCAGAGACCGCTACTACGGTGCGGCGTCAGCGACGCCGGCCAGTGTTTTGCCGGTACTGTTGCGTAATGCGCAAAGCCATTTCAGCAAGGTACGCAAGGAAAAACCCGGGTTGGCGGTCAATCTGGAGAAGCAGACAGACGCCATCATGGCACTGTTGCCAGCCGCGTTCCCGAAAACGCTGGGGCTGGAAGAGCAGGGCCGCTTTGCGATCGGCTATTACCACCAGCGCAACGAAATATTCAACAAGCATGCACCGGATATCCAGGAAGGAGACACAGAATGAGCGCCATCAACAACCGTTACGAATTCGTTTTTCTGTTTGATGTCACCAACGGCAACCCCAATGGTGATCCTGATGCCGGTAACATGCCCAGGCTCGACCCGGAAACCAACCGTGGCTTGGTGACGGATGTGTGCCTGAAGCGCAAGATTCGCAACTTCGTGGAGATGGCCAGGGAAGATGTGCCCGGTTTCGATATTTACATGCAGGAAAAGTCCGTGCTGAACAACCAGCACAAGAAGGCTTATGAGGCGCTGAGTATCGAGCCGGTGGCGAAAAAACTGCCGAAAGATCAGAAACAGGCACTGGAACTGACGCAATGGATGTGCAAAAACTTCTTTGACGTGCGTACCTTTGGCGCCGTGATGACGACAGAGGTGAATGCCGGCCAGGTGCGTGGCCCTGTCCAGCTGGCATTTGCCAGCTCCATTGATCCGGTGGTACCTCTGGAGGTTTCCATCACGCGGATGGCGGTTACCAACGAGAAGGATCTGGAAAAAGAACGCACTATGGGCCGCAAGCATATTATTCCCTATGGCCTCTATCGTGCGCATGGCTACGTGTCTGCCAAGCTAGCGCACAAAACAGGTTTCTCTGAAGACGACCTGCAATTGTTGTGGCAGTCACTGACCAACCTGTTCGAGCATGATCGCTCGGCTGCCCGTGGCGAGATGGCGGCTCGTCAGCTGATTTTGTTCAAGCACGAATCAGAACTGGGGAATGCTCCGGCGCACAAGCTGTTTGAAACCGTTACGGTTGAACGTGCTAACGGAGTGGCCGGCAGCCCTGCACAGTCCTTTGATGACTATCGCGTTGTGGTAAATGCCGAGGCCGTACCGGCCGGCGTGTCGGTCGAGGAGTTGATCTGATTCGATCAGGGATATGGTCATGGATGACACCCTCAACATTTCCGCTATCCAGCACTATGCCTATTGCCCGCGTCAGTTTGCGCTGATCCATGTCGAGCAGGCTTGGGATGACAACCGTTTCACCGCCGAAGGGCTGTTGCTGCATCGGCGGGTGGACGGTGGGGAGCCGGAGCAGCGTGGGCATATTCGCTACGAGCGCGCCGTCTTATTGAAGTCGGAGCGGCTGGGGGTGATTGGCAAAATGGACTTGCTAGAGATTGATACCTCGGATGGTTACCGCCTCATTCCGGTGGAGTATAAGCGCGGTCGTTCGAAAACACAGGACTGGGATCGGCTTCAGTTGTGTGCTCAGGCGCTGTGCCTGGAAGAAATGCGTCACGTTGATATCGAAGAGGGCGCTATCTGGTATTGGGAAACGCGCCGGCGCGAAGAGGTTCGGTTCGACACTGCGCTGCGGGCGCGTACCGAAGCGATCATCGTCAGTGCCCGAAACCTTATTCGAAACGGTACGACCCCACCGCCCACCGAAGAACGTAAACGGTGCAAGGCCTGTTCTCTGTATGAACTGTGCCAGCCTGATGCCCTGCGTCAGGATCACTCCGCTGCGTATATCCGGGACCTATTCAAATCATGAAAAAACTGTTGAATACGCTCTATATCACACGTCAGGAAACCTACCTGCACAAGGAGCGGGAAACGATCGTCATCAAGCAGAAGGATGAAAAGCTGGGACAGTTCCCTTCGCTGGCGCTGGGTAATATCCTCTGTTTTGGGCGTATCTCGGTATCTCCTTTCCTGATGGGCTACCTGTCGGAGAAGGGTATAGGTCTTAGTTTTTTTACCGAATACGGCCGTTTTCTGGCACGGGTGCAGGGGCCTGAATCAGGCAATGTGCTGCTCAGACGCAGCCAGTATCGCTGGGCGGATGACCAGGACAAATCCATGTCGGTGGCTCGGCTGATGATCGCGGCCAAAATCAGCAACAGCCGCGCAGTCATTCAGCGGGATTTGCGCAACCACGGTGACAATACAGCCTTGCGCGAGGCCGTCGACAAGCTGGCAACCAGCCTGCGTAGTGTGCAGAAGACCAAAACGGCCGACAGCCTGATGGGTGTAGAGGGCGATGCGGCCAATTGCTATTTTTCGGTGCTGCAGCAGCGTTTGCGCAAGGAACATTTTCAGTTCAATGGTCGTGTACGACGTCCACCGACTGATCCGGTGAATGCACTGCTGTCATTTATCTATTCAATGATTACTCAGGACTGTGTAGCTGCGCTTCAGGGCATTGGGCTTGACCCCTATGTTGGTTTCCTGCATCGGGACCGGCCTGGCCGTCCGGGGCTGGCGCTGGACCTGCTGGAAGAGTTCCGTGCCGGATGGGCTGACCGGCTGGTACTTGCGCTATTGAATCGCCAACAGTTGAAACAGCAGGACTTTGTAACTGAGGCCAGTGGTGCTGTGCGTTTGACCGACAATGGCCGAAAAACTGTACTGGTTGCATTCCAGGAGCGCAAACAGGAGGAACTCATACATCCCTATCTGCAGGAAAAAGTACCTATTGGGATGTTGCCACATTGCCAGGCTATGTTACTGGCGCGGCACATTCGCGGAGATATTGAATACTATCCACCCTGGACGCTGAAATAATGCTGGTGCTGATCACCTATGATGTCAGTGTGGTGACATCCGACGGACAACGCAGGCTGAGAAATATTGCCAAAACCTGCCTGGATTACGGGACCCGGGTGCAGAATTCCGTATTTGAATGCGAAGTGACCCCTGCGCAATTGGTCGTTTTAAAGGCAGAATTAACGGATATCTACAATCCTGACGAAGACAGCCTTCGGTTCTACCACTTGGGTAACAAAGGCCGACAGAAAGTAGAGCACTACGGTGCCAAAGTGGTACCTGATCCCCATTCCTCGCCCCTCATCCTGTAAAGAAAATGTTCCGCTATCCCTGGGTTCTCATAAAAAGCCGAGAGGGTTAGCGGAACTTCAACCATTTGAAATAAAAAGTGCTTTTTGAATGAATGCTGTACACAGTCCAATTGTCCCTGATGTGCAGCCTTCCATAGCGGAAAACTGGCTATTTTCCTTTGTTCTTTAACAACTTAGACTGTAACTGTCGCACCCCACGCGGGTGCGTGGATCGAAACCCCTGGGCCAAATACATACTGGCCGCCATGGATGGTCGCACCCCACGCGGGTGCGTGGATCGAAACTCTTTCAGGCCCTTGGTCACAATCAAACCAAGCCGGTCGCACCCCACGCGGGTGCGTGGATCGAAACTCAGCCGACCATTCACAAGATCGTTTCAGGTAAGGTCGCACCCCACGCGGGTGCGTGGATCGAAACAAACAGGGTGACGACTCCGAGCTGATCGGCTTTTGTCGCACCCCACGCGGGTGCGTGGATCGAAACTGTCTTGGCCTGACGGCGTTCTAGCTCAGAATAAGGTCGCACCCCACGCGGGTGCGTGGATCGAAACAAAGATGATCTGTTCCCTTGGGCCAAATACATACTGTCGCACCCCACGCGGGTGCGTGGATCGAAACACGTGTGATGGTAAAAACCCCAACACGACCATCCCGTCGCACCCCACGCGGGTGCGTGGATCGAAACATTTCCATCGTTGTCAGCGAGCCAGCTGTCGTACCAGTCGCACCCCACGCGGGTGCGTGGATCGAAACTTGAATGACGTACAGCATCACCAGATGCACATCAAGTCGCACCCCACGCGGGTGCGTGGATCGAAACGATGCGGACTACCTGCCCCAGCTCGGCTGGCAGGGTCGCACCCCACGCGGGTGCGTGGATCGAAACTTTGAAGACAAGACCGTCCGTGGCCGAGGCATCGCGTCGCACCCCACGCGGGTGCGTGGATCGAAACCTACTACGTTAAGCGGATTTGCATTTACAGATCGAGTCGCACCCCACGCGGGTGCGTGGATCGAAACTCCTCATCCGTGAAGAACAGAGCGTCACTTGCGCGTCGCACCCCACGCGGGTGCGTGGATCGAAACCAGCCGGTGTGCAGCTGGTTGGTCAGCAGGCCATGTCGCACCCCACGCGGGTGCGTGGATCGAAACCCGGCACTCGATGCCTTTGTAGGTAAACGCGATTGTCGCACCCCACGCGGGTGCGTGGATCGAAACCGTTCCATCCTGAGTGACGACAAAGCCGCAGACGGTCGCACCCCACGCGGGTGCGTGGATCGAAACTCGGTGAGGGGCCATCCCCTTACCGTTAAATTAAGTCGCACCCCACGCGGGTGCGTGGATCGAAACTACCAGGCAACTGCCGCATGGTGTAACTGCGAATGGTCGCACCCCACGCGGGTGCGTGGATCGAAACGTGTCTTTGTACTGCACGGCGCGGGTGATAATGACGGTCGCACCCCACGCGGGTGCGTGGATCGAAACGTTCTCGGCAATGCCGAAGCCCAGAAGCGTAGACGGCGTCGCACCCCACGCGGGTGCGTGGATCGAAACGAATTCAGGAGGATTAAAATTGTTGGAATATCTCCGTCGCACCCCACGCGGGTGCGTGGATCGAAACAATATCAAACACGCGGTCATCGGCGTTGTATTCCGGTCGCACCCCACGCGGGTGCGTGGATCGAAACAAGCCGCAGCACCGGGCAGAGCTGAAGCTCCGCATGTCGCACCCCACGCGGGTGCGTGGATCGAAACTAAAACTGGTTGACGGCCTGTACGTGCAGGAGCTGGTCGCACCCCACGCGGGTGCGTGGATCGAAACACGTATAGGCCCACGTCGTCTTCACGCATTTCGGTGTCGCACCCCACGCGGGTGCGTGGATCGAAACCATTGACGGACTTGATGGTCAGCGGCACATCAAGGGTCGCACCCCACGCGGGTGCGTGGATCGAAACCGATTACGTCTATATTCATTTAACAAGCTCCTGCAGTCGCACCCCACGCGGGTGCGTGGATCGAAACCAGTTCCGTCAAGTACGGCACTGAAGCCATTGATGGTCGCACCCCACGCGGGTGCGTGGATCGAAACTGGAAGATCATGGGCTTTGAGAACGAGAAGGCCATGTCGCACCCCACGCGGGTGCGTGGATCGAAACAGATTCAGAGCCCAGGCAGCAATTGCACCATGAGTAGTCGCACCCCACGCGGGTGCGTGGATCGAAACTTTATGGGATTTTTGATGTAGGTAAGACATACGTCGTCGCACCCCACGCGGGTGCGTGGATCGAAACCGGTCACAAAAAACCCGGGCAAACGCCGGGATTGGTCGCACCCCACGCGGGTGCGTGGATCGAAACTATGACCGGCTCGACAAGGAATAATCCCGATGATGGTCGCACCCCACGCGGGTGCGTGGATCGAAACTGGTACGGCGAAAGGGCGCTGAAGCGACTTGGCTTGTCGCACCCCACGCGGGTGCGTGGATCGAAACCCATCCCTAGAATAGAAATCCTCCACCTCCTCCCGGTCGCACCCCACGCGGGTGCGTGGATCGAAACTTTCAATGTGCCCCTTCGGCCAGCCTGGCGATCGTCGCACCCCACGCGGGTGCGTGGATCGAAACGTCTATTGGCTTGTCTGTGTCGGTCACGACTGCACGTCGCACCCCACGCGGGTGCGTGGATCGAAACACTCAACGCCCAGATCCGCATCTACCGGGAGATGAAGTCGCACCCCACGCGGGTGCGTGGATCGAAACCGAATGCACCGCGCAGGCTGGTAGCGCCAAACCGTCGCACCCCACGCGGGTGCGTGGATCGAAACGGGTAACGGCGAGGTAGGTGTACTGTCAACGTACGTCGCACCCCACGCGGGTGCGTGGATCGAAACCGGCAAGTTCAGGACGGTCTTTGGGCTGTATACAGGTCGCACCCCACGCGGGTGCGTGGATCGAAACCATCCAAAAGGACGCCACACGGCTGCGCCTGCCCGTCGCACCCCACGCGGGTGCGTGGATCGAAACAGCAAACAGGGGCACTGCATCGAGGCCGTTGACCGTCGCACCCCACGCGGGTGCGTGGATCGAAACGGTTTCAAGCTCACCCATGACCGACGGCGCTACGTCGCACCCCACGCGGGTGCGTGGATCGAAACAGGATCAAAGGGTAAAGATTTACAGCCTTCTCGGCGTTGCACCCCACGCGGGTGCGTGGATCAAAACAGTATCATGATAAAAGGGAGCTGATTTTGCCGAGACGTTGGGTACGAGCAGTTGCCAAACCCGCCACACCGGTGTACCACATACCCATATCCATTACGACTTCAAACCCAAGATAGCAAAGCCCAAAAGAGGAGCGAGAACAGGTGGGGCCAGTCCCCGTGCTATCCCACCCCGTACGTCAGGCCAGTGGCCAGACCGAAACGGGGCTCTCGCGCAAAGTCTATGAATGCCATGTCAATTTTGAAGCAGTTGATGAATCAGGCCTCTGGCGGTCAGGGCAGCGCCAGCGGAAGTACGGATATCAATCGTATGGTTGGCCAGCTGGCTTCGCAGTTCAAGGGGGGATCCAGCGGTAGCGGTATCGATATGAAGAGTCTGCTCGGCGGCGGTGCTCTGGGACTGCTGGTGGGGTCCAAGCGTGGTCGCAAGATGGGCGGCAAGGCGCTGAAGTATGGTGCGCTGGCCGGAGTAGGGGTGCTGGCGTGGAAGGCCTATCAGAACTATCAGGCACAGTCGCCGGCTGCGGGAGCGGGCGCAGGCCATCAACCGGACGGGCAGCCGCTTGAGCGGCTGCAGGGGATGGAGCAGGAGCGCCGTGGGCTGGAGATCCTGCAGGCGATGATCATGGCGGCGCGCGCCGATGGTCATGTGGATGCAGCCGAGCGTGCGTTGTTGACCGAGAAGATTGAAAGCCTGGGACCGGATGATGAGCTGCATGACTGGATTCAGCAGCAGTTTGATGCCCCATTGGACGCCGATACGCTGGCGCGCAGTGCCGATTCAGCGCAGGCCAGGCGTGAAATCTATGCCGTCAGTGTGGCGATCATTGATGAGCAGAACCCCATGGAGCGGGCCTGGCTGAACCAGCTGGCCGCCGCACTGCAGCTGGAGCCGGCACTGGCAGCCGAGCTTGAACGCCAGGTGCTGAACACCGTGAGTGCGTCATGAAACAGGCCAAAACGCGCAGACGCCTGATCATTTTCACCGGCGCCGGGGTTTCCGCTGAATCCGGTGTGCCGACGTTTCGCACCGGCCCGGATGGCCTCTGGCATAACCATCGCATTGAGGATGTCTGCCACATCGACACCTTCGAGCAAAATTACGATCTGGTTCATGCGTTTTACAATGCGCGCCGTACCGCGCTGCAGGGGGTTGCGCCCAATGTGGCACACCGGGCGATTGCTGAATTGCAGCAACGCTATGGCGACCGGGTCAGGTTGATGACCACCAACGTGGACGATCTGCATGAGCGTGCCGGCAGCCAGGAGGTGGAGCATATTCACGGCAACCTGCTGGAGCTGGTCAATCTGGCCGAGAAGCGCATTCAGCCGATCGGTTATGAAGCGTTCGATCACAGTGCCCATCCGCCGCATTTCAAGCCCAATGTGGTGTTCTTTGGCGAGGTCGCGCCGGTCTATCGCGATCTGTTTGCACTGATGACGTCACTGACACGGCACGACCTGGTGCTGGTGGTGGGCAGCAGCGAAACGGTAATCCAGTTCTGTCTTGAGGCCTACAGTGGCAGTAACGGCGCCGCGACGATCCTCTATGTTGATCCCACGGACAGCTGTCCCTATGACCGGATACTCGGCTCGGGGCTCAAACCCTATACCGAGCATTACTGCATGGGAGCCGTGGAGGCGTTCAGTGCAGGTTCTCCGGTGCGCAAGTGGGTTGAGCGTTGGCTGAGTGACATGGATGAGTAACCCATGCTGCTGACGCTTCTTGGCACCTCGTCAGGTGCTCCCACCCGACAACGCAATGTGAGCGCCACGGCCGTTCAGCCCGAACGTGGTCGGCAATGGCTACTGGTGGACTGTGGTGAGGCAACCCAGCATCAGCTGTTGCGTACCCGACTGTCGCCATTGCAGCTGCAGGCGATTCTGATCACCCATGTGCATGGCGATCACTGTTATGGACTGCCGGGGCTGCTGGCATCCTGTCAGTTGAATGGTCGTACTGCGCCGCTCACACTGGTGGGACCGGCGGCTGTCTGGCGCTATCTGCAGGCGGTCATTGAGCATACCGAGCTGCGCATCGACTATCCGCTGGAATTTGTTGAGGTGACCGATGCGTTGCGGCTGGAGCGGGGCGGGTTTGTGATCACCGCCGCCGAGCTGAGTCACCGAACCGAATGCTGGGCCTACCGGCTGGAGGAGACGGATATACCCGTACGGCTGGACGTCGAACGCCTCAAATCGCACGGGGTGATACCGTCGCCTCTGTATGGTCGCCTGCAGCAGGGGGATAGAGTCCGGCTGCCGGATGGGCGTGAGCTGGATGGCCGGGATTTCTGCATTCCTGCCTATCCTGCGAGAGCGGCGGTGATCGCCGGTGACAATGATCGACCTGAATGCCTGGACGAGGCCTGCGCCGGTGTACAGTTGCTGGTGCATGAAGCCACCTACACGGAAGACATCCTGCAGCAGGTCGGGCCCGAACCCCAGCACAGTTGTGCCGCGCAGGTGGCGCGCTTCGCGCAAGGGCATTCAATTCCGGCGCTGTTGCTGACCCATTTCAGTCCGCGTTATCGGCTCAGGCCCAAACGTCCGCGGGATCTGTCGATCGAGCACGTGCGCACCGAGGCACTGCAACACTACAGTGGTACCCTGTACTTGGCGCAGGATTTTGAGACGTATTGTATAGCGCGAAACGGTGAGGTGTTCCGGTTGAACGAAGCTGAAGCCGGACAGCCGTCAGGTCCGGCCCCATCGTCACAGGAGTAGACCATGCGCAAGCAACATCCGCTTGAACTGCTTGTTCCTCCACCGGTAGTGATGCTGACGGCAGCCGGGCTTGGCTGGCTTGGGGGTTGGCTCTGGCCGGGCGGTGTACTGTTCCAGCTGCCCCTGTTCTGGGCCCTGCTGCCGGTGGCGCTGTCCGGGGTAATCGGCACCCTGGCGGTGTTCCATTTTTTCCGCGCCCAAACCACGGTACACCCGCACCACCCTGAGAAAGCCTCCCGTCTTGTGGCTTACGGCGTGTTTCGGCTTAGCCGCAACCCCATGTATCTGGCGTTGGTTCTGTTACTGTTCGCCTGGTTACTGTACTTGGGTCATCTGCTGGCACCGCTCTGGCTGGCAGTGTTCATGGCCTATATCACCCAATTCCAGATAAAGCCGGAAGAGCGAGCCTTGAAAGAGCTGTTCGGTGATGAGTACGACGTCTATTGCCGGCGAACGCGGCGCTGGATATAAGACCGCATGAGCCGCGTCACAGCACTGCTTCAATCGCCTTTATCAGCTTGTCGCTGTCAGGGGATGTCATACTCGAAAATGCCGCCGTGACCTTGCCATCCCTGTCGATCACGTACTTGTAGAAATTCCAGCGCGGCGGGGTGCCGCTTTGCCGGGCGATTTCACGAAAGATGGGGTGGGCATTGTCGCCCTTGACGTGAATGGGGCTGAACATGTCGAAGGTGACGCCATAATTGACGAAGCAAACCTCGGCACTTTTGGCTTCGTTCCTGGCTTCCTGGTTGAAGTCATTCGATGGAAAACCCACAACCACCAGGCCCTTGTCTCTGTACTGCTGATGCAGCGCTTCCAGCCCTTCAAACTGGCCCGTAAAGCCGCAGAAACTGGCCGTATTGATCACCAGCAGGGGCTTGCCGGCGAAGCGCGCTTTCAAGTCAACGACTTCAGCGGAATGCAGGCGCTTGAGCTGGTGGTTGTAGAGGGCATCCGTATCAGGTTCGCCAGCCCATACCGTGTAACCGAACAGCAGGGCGCAAACGCCAGTCAGTAAACGTTTCATGTGATTCTCCGTTTTTGACCTGTACGTCTGTCCCGGCTGTCCGGTTCAGTGGGATCAGCCGCGGGCCTGGGCCAGCGCCTGATCCAGATCGGCAATCAGGTCATCAATGTGTTCGATGCCGATCGACAGGCGCACCATTTCCGGTGAAACACCGGCTGATTTCAGCTCCTCGTCGTTCAACTGGCGGTGAGTCGTTTCGGCCGGAATGGAGGCCAGCGACTTGCAGTCACCGATGTTCACCAGACGCAGGAATATCTGCAGCGCGTCATAGAACCTGCGTGTGCCTTCACGGCCCGAGTTCAGGCCGAAGCTCAAAATGCCCGAAGCCTTGCCGCCCATGTATTTCTGCGCCAGAGCGTAGTCCTTGTGGCTGGGCAGACCCGCGTAGTTGACCCAGGTGACATCCGGGTGATTTTCCAGATATTCGGCCACTTTCTGGGTGTTTTCGCAGATGCGCTCCATGCGCAGCGACAGGGTTTCCAGACCCTGCAGCAGCAGGAAGGCGTTCATCGGCGACAGGGCGGCGCCCATGTTGCGCAGCGGGACAACGCGGGCACGGCCGATGAAGGCTGCCGGACCAAAGGCTTCAGTGTAGACCACACCGTGATAGGACACATCCGGCTCGTTCAGCAGCGGGAAGCGGTCCTTGTGATCGGCCCAGGGGAACTTGCCCGAGTCGACAATCACGCCGCCAATGGTGGTGCCGTGGCCACCGATGTATTTGGTGGCAGCGGTGACGATGATGTCGGCACCCTGCTCAATCGGGCGCCAGAGTGATGGGCTGGGAACGGTATTGTCCACCACCAGCGGTACACCGTGACGGTGGGCGATTTCGGCCATCTTCTCGATGTCGGCAATGCCACCTGAGGGGTTGCCGACCGACTCGCAGTAGATCGCCTTGGTGCGGGCGTCGATTTTGCTTTCCAGTCCAGCGAAGTCATCCTTGTTGACGAAGCGCACTTCGATGCCCTGACGCGGCAGTGTGTGCGCAAACAGGTTGTAGGTGCCGCCATACAGTTCGCTGGTTGATACGATGTTGTCGCCGACTTCCGCCAGTGTCTGGATGGTGTAGGTGATGGCCGCCATGCCGGATGCAACGGCCAGCCCCGCGATCCCGCCTTCCAGTGCAGCAACACGTTGCTCCAGTACATCATTGGTGGGGTTCATGATGCGGGTGTAGATGTTGCCCGGCACTTTCAGGTCGAACAGGTCTGCGCCGTGCTGAGCGCTGTCGAATGCATAGGAGGTGGTCTGGTACATCGGTACCGCCACTGACTTGGTGGTCGGATCGGGCTGATAGCCAGCATGCAGAGCCAGGGTTTCCAGTTTCATCTCTTATCCTTCTATTGTGATTGCCGGTCTTATTCTATGGGACAGGGTGCTGCCAGCCAGTGGGGGTGGCAGCTGCCAGTAGCAGGCCAGATTGGTACAATCCCGTAACGAACGCAAGCTTCCTTTAACGCCCCGACTCTGGAGAGCCCTGCATGGCCAAAGCTAAGACGGCATTTGTCTGTAACGATTGCGGTGCGGATTATCGCAAGTGGCAAGGGCAGTGCAACGCCTGTGGGGCCTGGAATACCATTACGGAAGTGCGCCTTGGCTCGGATGCCGGCGGCGCACGCAGCAGCCGGTTCGAGGGCTATGCCGGAGGGGCCGGAAAGCAGAAAAAGGTGGTCACGCTCAGCGAGGTGGCGCTGGAAGAGATGCCGCGCTTTTCCAGCGGCAGCAGCGAGCTGGACCGGGTGTTGGGGGGCGGACTGGTGCCGGGCTCTGCCGTCCTGATCGGGGGGCATCCGGGCGCGGGCAAGAGTACCCTGCTGCTGCAGACCATGTGTCACCTGGTGGCCCAGATGCCGGCGCTGTACATCACCGGTGAGGAATCACTGCAGCAGGTGGCCATGCGGGCGGCCCGGCTGGGACTGAAAGCGGACCAGCTGCAGATGCTGTCGGAAACCTCGGTGGAAACGATTTGCGATCTGGCCAATGAGCTGCAGCCGAAAGTGATGGTGATCGACTCCATTCAGGTGATGCACGTGGCGGATGTGCAGTCGGCACCGGGCTCGGTGTCGCAGGTGCGCGAAAGTGCCGCCTTTCTGACCCGTTATGCCAAGCAGACCGGTACCGTGCTGTTCCTGGTCGGGCATGTGACCAAGGACGGCTCCCTGGCCGGTCCCAAGGTGTTGGAGCACATGATCGACTGTTCGCTGCAGCTGGAAGGCTCGTCCGACAGCCGTTTCCGTACCCTGCGCAGTCACAAGAATCGCTTTGGGGCCGTCAATGAGCTGGGTGTGTTTGCCATGCTGGAAAACGGTCTGAAAGAGGTGAAGAACCCCAGTTCCATTTTTCTAAGTCGCGGCAGCGAGCCCAGCCCCGGCAGCGTCGTGATGGTGGTGTGGGAAGGAACGCGCCCTCTGTTGGTGGAGCTGCAGGCACTGGTGGATACCTCTCACCTGTCCAACCCGCGCCGTGTGGCCGTGGGCCTGGAGCAGAACCGGCTGGCGATGCTGCTGGCGGTGCTCAACCGACACGGCGGCCTGATGACCGGCGATCAGGATGTATTCGTCAACGTGGTGGGCGGGGTCAAGGTACTGGAGACCAGTGCGGACTTGGCGCTGCTGCTGGCGATCGTGTCCAGCTTTCGTGATCGTCCCCTGTCACAGGAGCTGATGGTGTTCGGCGAGGTGGGGCTTTCCGGCGAGATTCGTCCGGTGCCCAATGGTCAGGAGCGTATTCGTGAAGCGGCCAAGCATGGTTTCAAGCGGGCCATCGTTCCGTTGGCCAATGTGCCGCGCGAGCCCCTTGCCGGTATGGAGGTGGTCGGTGTGAAAACCCTGTCGGAAGCGCTGGATGCGATCTGATCAGGGCTGAGCGTCGTCATCCGGCAGCAGTTGCTCCAGCTCCCGCTCCAGCAGCGCTTCGTCACCCAGGTTCAGCTCAACCAGTCGACGCAGGTGGGTGATGCTGTCGATTTCCATTTCGCCGGCGGTGAAACCATATTGCGGTGGCTGTGCGTGGGTGAGTATGGCCGGAATCTCGATCAAAATATCGTTGGCAAGGTACAGGTGCAGTTTGGCGCTGTCGTTCAGCTCAATGGGAAGCGGGTGGCTGGACTCGACCAGTGCACCACGCAGTGAGATGTCGACCAGCTGCACAACCACCGAGCCCTTGTCGCTGTGCAGTTCACACTCGGCGTCAAAAGGGATGCGGGTAAAACGACGGCGTTCGTTGTTTGGGGTATTCACGCTCGGAATCCTCGCTGATCGAAATAGCTCAAGGCATGGTATTACACTCTTTCGGCATTGTGGAGCCCGGCTGCCCCAGATCAATATGATCTGTGACAGCTTCCGCTAGTCTGGCGTATCCTGTAACCGACAGTCACCGAGGCGAGGTATGTTCGAAGTCATGAATGATCTGCTGAGGGCGGGCCGACACTCGCGCTACTTCAATCACACACGCAGTCATCATCTTTTCACGCGTGTGAGGCTGATCGCCTGGATTCTGATGGTGCTGCAAAGCGGCTGGATCCTGATCGACTGGCTGCTCCTGCCCGAAGCGGTCAGCAGTACCATCGCCTACGGCCGTATTGCCGCCAGTGCCTGCTGTCTCGTGCTGGGCCTCTGGTTTTCCCACCCTTACAGACTTGAGGTCTCCCTCATACGGCTGTTGCTGCTGGTGCTGGTGCTGACGGTGTTTCAGACCTGGAGCAATACGGTACTGATGCAGCATGGATTCGCATCCGAGGTGCTGGCCGGGTATGCCTTCTTTCCCTTCATGATCATGACCATGTTGGCAATCTTCCCGCTCACCATGTTTGAAGTGGCGGGATTTGCCATCTTTGTGCTGTTGGTGGAGCTGGTGACCCAGCTCTGGAGCGGCAAGTTCGGTCTGGTGCCGGGACTCAATGATCTCTGGCTGCTGGCGGTGCTGGGGCTGATTGCCGGTTGGGCATCTGTGAATCAGCTCAGCATGTTGCTGATCCTGTACCGGCAGGCTACACGTGACCCTCTTACCGGGCTGGCCAACCGACGTCAGGTGATGGATCAGTTAGACGGAGACATTGAAGAGGCGCATACACATCGTACTCCTCTGACGGTGATGCTGTTCGACCTGGACAAGTTCAAGAGCTTCAACGACAACCACGGCCATGCTGCCGGTGACATTGTGTTAAAGCAATTTGCTCGAATATTGAAGGATCATGCCAAGCGCAAGTCTGATCTGGCGGGACGTTTTGGCGGTGAAGAATTTCTGTTGACGCTGCCAGAAACCGATCAGGAGCAAGCCGTGTTGCTGGCGGAGCAGATTCGCACCGCCTGCCACCAGACGCGCTTGAAAGTGCCTACCGGGGAGGAAGTGAGTTTCACCACCAGTATTGGTATTGCCACTCTCATCGAGGGGGAGGATCGCTCGGGTCTGCTGCAGCGTGCGGATGAAGCCCTGTATCAGGCCAAGGACTCGGGGCGCGACCGATATTGTCTGGCGGGTGAGGCAGACGCCCCCAGTCAGGATGACTGATCTTCGGCGCTGAACCGGAGCGCTGCCATAACGAAAAAGGCCGCCGGCAGGGAATCTGTCGGCGGCCTTTTTAATCAGCTTTGGATCAGCTCATGCGGCGGTACTTGATCCGCTCCGGCTGATGGTCCTTGCCGTAACGGCGCTTGTAGTCCTCGGCGTATTCGCTGTAGTTGCCCTCGAAGAACTCCACGTTGGAGTCACCCTCATAGGCGATGATGTGCGTACAGATGCGGTCGAGGAACCAGCGGTCGTGCGAGATCACCACGGCGCAGCCCGGGAAGGCCAGCAGCGCCTCTTCCAGTGCACGCAGGGTCTCGATGTCCAGGTCGTTGGTCGGTTCGTCGAGCAACAGCACGTTGCCGCCTTCCTTCAACAGCTTCGCCATGTGCAGACGGTTGCGCTCGCCACCGGACAGATCCTTGACGAACTTCTGCTGGTCGGAACCCTTGAAGTTGAAGCGTCCGCAATAGGCACGGGCCGGCGTCTGGAAGTTGCCCACGGTGATGATGTCCTGGCCGTCGGAAATTTCCTGGAACACGGTGTTGTTGCCGTTCAGTTCACGGGACTGGTTGACGTAGGCCAGCTGCACGGTGGAGCCGATCTCGATCTCGCCGGAATCCGGCTGTTCTTCCCCGGTCAGCATGCGGAACAGGGTGGACTTACCGGCACCGTTGGGACCGATGATGCCGACAATGGCACCTGGCGGGATGGCGAAGTTCAGGTTCTCGAACAGCAGCTTGTCACCGTAGGACTTGGTGACGTTGTGCAGCTCGATCACCTTGTCACCGAGACGCGGACCCGGCGGAATGTAGATCTCCTGGGTTTCGTTGCGCTGCTGGAATTCGCGGGAGTTCATCTCCTCGAACGCCTTCAGACGCGCCTTGGACTTGGTCTGACGGCCCTTGGCGCCCTGACGCACCCATTCCAGCTCGGCTTTCATCGCCTTGCGGTGAGCGGCCTCGGACTTGGCCTCCTGTTCCAGACGTGCTTCCTTCTGCTCCAGCCAGCTGGAGTAGTTGCCTTCCCAGGGGATGCCGTGACCGCGGTCCAGTTCCAGAATCCAGCCGGCGGCGTTGTCGAGGAAGTAACGGTCGTGGGTGATTGCCACCACGGTACCCGGGTATTCCTGCAGGAAACGCTCGATCCAGGCGATGGACTCGGCATCCAGGTGGTTGGTCGGCTCGTCCAGCAGCAGCATGTCCGGGTGATCCAGCAGCAGGCGGCACAACGCCACGCGGCGGCGCTCACCTCCGGACAGGTGCTCGATCCTGGCATCCCAGGGCGGCAGGCGCATGGCGTCGGCGGCACGCTCAAGTGCCTGGTCCAGGTTGTGACCGTCCTTGGCGGTGATCAGGTTTTCCAGCTCGGCCTGCTTCTTGGCCAAAGCGTCAAAATCTGCATCCGGGTCGGCGTAGGCGGCATAGACCTGATCCAGCTCGGCCAAGGCGTTCTTCACGTCGGAGACCGCTTCCTCGATCACTTCACGTACGGTCTTGCTGTCGTCCAGCTCCGGTTCCTGCGGCAGATAGCCCACTTTCATATTGGGCATGGGACGCGCTTCGCCGGTGTAGTCCTTGTCGACACCCGCCATGATGCGCAGCAGGGTGGACTTGCCAGCACCGTTCAGGCCAAGCACACCGATCTTGGCGCCGGGGAAGAAGGACAGGGATATATCCTTGAGGATTTCACGCTTGGGCGGTACCACCTTGCCCACGCGGTTCATCGTATAAACGTACTGAGCCATCAAAATGCCTGTAGGTTTGGGGTTAAAAAACAGCCAGATTCTACCTGTGGCCGAAAGCGAATGCCATTTGCTGCATTGAGAGATGAGCTGAATGAAACTTTTGCGTTATGGACTGACCCCTTTTCATGTGCCTTCCGTATGATTTTTAGACTATAATGCGCCTCTTTTCCGAGGCAGTTACAGGTCAGTCCGTCACTACCTGCGCCGACTTTGCCGCTATTTTTGCCACTTCAGGGGACAGCAATGTTTAGCAAAGATATGTCTATCGCCAGCTTTGATCCGGATCTGTACGCTGCGATGCAGTCCGAAGCGACACGTCAGGAAGAGCACATCGAACTGATCGCCTCCGAGAACTACACCAGCCCGCGTGTGATGGAAGCTCAGGGTTCTGTGCTGACCAACAAGTACGCCGAAGGCTACCCGCACAAGCGCTATTACGGTGGTTGCGAGTACGTCGACGTGGTTGAGGAGCTGGCGATCGAACGTGCGAAGGAGCTGTTCGGCGCGACCTACGCCAACGTTCAGCCGCACTCCGGCTCCCAGGCCAATGCTGCCGTTTACATGGCGCTGTGCCAGCCGGGCGATACCGTGCTGGGCATGAGTCTGGCCCATGGCGGTCACCTGACTCACGGTGCTGCCGTCTCCTTCTCCGGTCGCATCTACAAGGCGGTTCAGTATGGTCTGAACACTGAAACCGGTGCCATCGACTACGACGAAGTCGAGCGTCTGGCCGTTGAGAACAAGCCGAAAATGATCGTGGCCGGCTTCTCAGCCTACTCCCAGATCGTTGACTGGGCACGTTTCCGCGAAATCGCCGACAAGGTTGGTGCCTACCTGTTCGTCGATATGGCCCACATCGCAGGTCTCGTGGCTGCCGGTGTATACCCGACGCCGCTGCCCTTCGCTGACGTAGTGACGACTACCACTCACAAAACCCTGGGTGGTCCGCGTGGTGGTCTGATTCTGTCTGCCAATGCGGATGAAGAGCTGCAGAAGAAGCTGAACTTCGCGGTGTTCCCGGAATCTCAGGGCGGCCCGCTGATGCACGTGATCGCTGCGAAGGCGGTGTGCTTCAAGGAAGCGATGGAGCCGGAGTGGAAAGAGTATCAGGCTCAGGTCGTGAAGAACGCCAAGGCAATGGCCAAGGTATTCCTGGATCGTGGCATCAACATCGTTTCCGGCGGTACCGAAGATCATTTGTTCCTGGTTGACCTGATCAACAAGGACATCACCGGTAAGGATGCAGACGCTGCCCTGGGCCGTGCCAACATCACCGTGAACAAGAACTCCGTACCGAACGATCCGCGCTCTCCGTTCGTGACCTCTGGTCTGCGTATCGGTACGCCGGCCGTGACCCGTCGCGGCTTCAAGGAAGAGGAAGTAACTCAGCTGGCGAACTGGATCTGCGATATCCTTGACGATATCAGCAACGAAGACACCATTGCGCGTGTCAAAGGGCAGGTTCAGGACATCTGTGCCCGCTTCCCGGTTTACAAGTAAGCCGGTAGAATAGCCGGGGCGGCTGCGGCCGCCCTTTTTGTTTGGGGCCAGGTCCCCGCCATGCCCCCTTCGGGGAAACGCTCTTTCGCTGAGGCAACCCATGCACTGTCCGTTTTGTGGCACCCATGAAACCAAAGTTGTCGACTCCCGGCTCGTTGCCGAGGGGCAGCAGATCCGACGGCGACGTGAATGCATCAGTTGCCACGAGCGTTTTACTACCTATGAAGCAGCCGAACTGCTGATGCCTCGTGTCATCAAGACAGACGGTTCGCGTCAGCCCTTCGACGAAGACAAACTCCGTGCCGGCATCCAGCGGGCGCTGGAAAAACGTCCAGTCAGCATCGAAGAGATCGAAGCCTGTATCACCCGCATCAAACAGCGCCTGCGTGCCACCGGCGAGCGCGAACTGCCCTCCCGTGAGGTGGGCGAGGCGGTAATGGCTGAGTTGCGCAAGCTGGATCAGGTGGCATACGTCCGCTTTGCGTCGGTGTATCGCAGCTTCCAGGATATCAATGAGTTCCGCGAAGAGATCGAGCGCCTGTCAGGGGTTGATCATGACTGAGCGCTTCAGTGCCGATGATCATCGGCACATGAGCCGTGCGCTGCAGCTGGCCGAACAGGGGTTGTACACCACAGATCCCAACCCCCGCGTCGGGTGCGTGCTGGTGCGTGATGGTATGGTAGTGGGTGAGGGGGCCCACCTGAAGGCGGGAGAGCCCCATGCCGAGGTGTATGCCCTGCGAGCGGCCGGTGATCAGGCCAAGGGCGCGACCGCCTATGTCACGCTGGAGCCCTGCAGCCATCATGGGCGCACACCGCCCTGTGCCGATGCTCTGGTGAAGGCGGGGGTTGGGCGCGTCGTTGCGGCCATGCAGGACCCGAATCCGTTGGTGGCGGGGCAGGGGCTGGCACGTATCGCGGCGGCGGGTATCATGACAGACTCGGGACTGCTGGAAGCGCAGGCACGACAGCTCAATCCCGGCTTCATCAGTCGTATGGAGCGAGGCCGTCCCTTTGTGCGCCTGAAACTGGCGTCCAGTCTGGATGGACGTACCGCCATGCAAAGCGGGGAGTCACAATGGATTACCGGTGCCGCCGCACGAGCCGATGTCCAGCGTCTGCGGGCTCGCAGCTCGGCAGTGGTGACCGGTGTTGATACCGTCCTGAAGGACGATGCGGCACTGACCGTACGTGCCGGCGAGCTGGGGCTTTCGCCTGAGAGGGCTGAACAGGCCGCGGCCCGACAGCCGCTGCGCGTGGTACTCGACAGTCAGTTGCGCCTGCCGACAGGTGCCAGGCTGCTGGGTTTGCCCGGCACGGTTCTGATTGTGACCGCACTGGAGCCGACGCATCCGCGTGCAACAGCCCTGACCGAGAAAGGCGTGCGCATTCTGAGCCTGCCCGGCGCGGGTGGCCGAGTGGACCTTAATGCGCTCATGGCCCTGCTGGCCGCTGACTATCAGTGCAATGAGCTGCTGCTGGAGTGCGGTGCAACCCTCGCCGGTGCCGCGTTACAGGCGGGAGTGGTGGATGAGCTGGTATTGTATATGGCCACCACGTTGCTGGGCAGTTCGGCGCGTCCGTTGCTGGAACTGCCATTGGAGCGTATGGCACAGCAGCAGCGACTTAAATTGATCGACAGCCGCATGCTGGGTGACGACCTCCGTCTGACCCTCGGTTGCGGCGGAGAACACAACTGATGTTTACCGGAATCATCGAAGCGATCGGTGAAATTGCCGACAAGCGAATGATCGGCGGCGACATGCGCCTGTATGTTCGCACCGGCGGTCTTGACCTGTCCGATGTGAAGCTGGGCGACAGCATTGCCACCAACGGCGTCTGTCTGACGGCCGTGGAACTGCCGGGTGATGGCTTTGTCGCTGACGTGTCACTGGAAACCCTGGCGCACTCCCGCTTTGAGGAGCTGGTGCCGGGCGAGGCGGTGAATCTGGAAAAGGCCCTGCGCCCGGACAGTCGCCTGGGCGGACATATCGTCACCGGCCATGTGGATGCTGTTGGCACCGTAATCGAGCGTGCCGATGATGCCCGCTCGGTACGTATCAAGGTGCGCACGCCGGCGGCCATTCAGCGTTACGTGGCGGCCAAGGGATCCATCACGGTGGATGGCGTCAGCCTGACCGTCAACAGCCTGGATGACGACTGCTTCTGGCTCAATATCGTGCCGCATACGGCACAGGAAACGATTATCGACCGCTACAGCGCCGGTCGTCGGGTTCACCTGGAGGTGGATATCATTGCCCGCTATCTTGAACGCCTGATCGGAGCCGCGGCACCACAGGCTGAGGACGAGACAGCGGGTGGTCTGACACTGGCGATGCTGGCCCAACACGGATTCATGCGTCGCTGATGCGGCGGGAGAGGACTATGCAGCTGAATACAACTGAAGAACTGATCGAAGATATCCGTCAGGGCAAGATGGTCATCCTGATGGATGATGAAGATCGCGAGAATGAAGGCGACCTGGTGATAGCCGCCCAGTGCGTGCGTCCCGAAGATATCAACTTCATGATTACTCATGCCCGTGGTCTGGTGTGTCTGACCCTGACCCGCGAGCGCTGCGAGCAGCTCAAGCTGCCGTTGATGGTACAAAGCAACGGGGCGGCATTTTCGACCAACTTCACGTTGTCGATTGAGGCTGCCAAGGGCGTGACGACCGGGATTTCGGCCGCTGATCGCGCCACCACCGTACACGCGGCGGTGAAGGGTGATGCAAAACCGGAGGATATCGTCCAGCCGGGGCATATTTTCCCGCTGATGGCACAGCCGGGTGGTGTGCTCAGCCGTGCCGGCCATACGGAGGCCGGTTGTGACATGGCACGTCTGGCCGGATTCATGCCGGCGTCGGTGATCGTCGAGATCATCAATGAAGACGGCAGTATGGCGCGCCGTCCCGATCTGGAAAAGTTCGCTGCCAAGCATGGTCTGAAGATCGGTACCATTGCCGATCTGATTCATTACCGTACCCGCAAGGAACACACCGTTGAGCGGATGGATGAAGGGATGCTGCCTACCGAGTTTGGTGAGTTCCGCTACGTCAGTTACCGTGACGAGATTCAGGGCTGCACCCATCTGGCGCTGGTAAAGGGTGACATTACCCCGGATGAGCCGACGCTGGTGCGTGTTCATCTGCGCACCGAAGTGCTGCGTGACGTGGTTGGCGTTCGCCGTGGGCCTGAAGTGAAATGGACCATGCGTCGCGCACTGGAGCGTGTGGCCAACGAAGGCAAGGGTGTGGTGTTGCTGATCGACAAGGGCACCCGAGTCGATCTGGGTGAGGCGATCGAAAGCCTGCTCAATGCTGACCGCACCCGCTCCAAGGTGAACGTCAGTGCCTCCGGCGCCTACATGACCGTCGGTACCGGCTCACAGATTCTGCGTGATCTGGGGGTGCATAAAATGCGCCTGCTCAGCTCACCAATGAAATTCAACGCGATCTCCGGCTTTGACCTCGAGATCGAAGAATACATCCCCTACGAGGATTGATGGACAAGGCTATGACAGTACAAGTATTTGAGGGCGACTTCGTGAGCGCCGACGGCAAGTATGCCATTGTGGTGGGTCGCTTCAATGCGTTTGTGGTTGAAAGTCTGCTGGACGGTGCCATCGACGCGCTGGTGCGTCACGGAGTGTCTGAAGACAACATCCGCGTGATCCGCGTGCCGGGGGCATTCGAGATCCCGCTGGCAGTCAAGCGTGTGGCACAGCAGAAGCAGGACGATGCCATCATCGCGCTGGGCGCCGTGATCCGCGGCGGTACCCCGCATTTCGAGTATGTCTCCGCCGAGAGTTCCAAGGGCGTGGCACAGGTGTCCATGGACTATGATATTCCTGTAGCCAACGGCATTCTGACCGTAAATTCCATCGAACAGGCGATCGAACGTTCCGGCACCAAGGCCGGTAACAAGGGAGCGGAAGCCGCACTGTCAGCGCTGGAAATGGTCAGCCTGATGCGTCAGCTTGAGGTTTGAGCATGAGCGAGTCCACGCCGCGTAAAAAGGGCAAGCCCAACCTGACCGAAATGCGCCGCAGCGCCCGCAGCTTTGCGCTGCAGGCACTGTATCAATGGTCCATGGCGGGCCAGAGCGTTAATGAGATCGAGGCACAGTTTCGGGTCGATAACGACATGAGCAACACCGATGTGCAGCTGTTTGCCGAACTGCTGCGCGGGGTGGTGTCGGGCAGCAAGGATCTGGATGAGGCCTACCGTCCCTTCCTGGATCGTCCGCTGACCGACCTGGATCCAGTGGAGCTGAGCGTATTGCGCATTGGCGCTTACGAGCTGATTCACCGCTTGCAGGTGCCCTATCGGGTGGCGATCAACGAGAGCGTTGAGCTGGCCAAGGTATTCGGGGCCACTGAAAGCCACAAGTACGTCAACGGCATTCTCGACAAGCTGGCGCAGCGAGTACGAGCCGCCGAAGTGCGTGCCCGACGCTCCGCCGACTGAGCGTGACCCTGTCCTGTGGGTGAGTTCGAGCTGATCCGGCGCTGCTTCATGCAGGCGCAGGAGGGGGCCGGCGTGGTCACCGGTATCGGTGATGACTGTGCGGTGCTGGACGTGCCGGCCGGTCAGCAACTGGTCGTGTCCATCGACACCCTGGTGGAAGGCGTGCATTTCCTGCCGGATACGGCACCGGAACAACTGGCCGAGCGCCTGCTGGGAGCGGCGGTCAGCGATCTGGCGGCCATGGCAGCCGTGCCCGGCTGGCTGACGCTTGCCCTCACACTGCCGCAGGCTGACGAGTCATGGCTGCTGGCGTTCTCGGACGCGCTTGCCAGACGCTGTCAGGCGTTCGGTATTGCGCTGGTAGGAGGGGACACCACCCGAGGTCCGGTGTGCGTTATGAGTGCACAGGTGCATGGGTGGGTACCCCGTGGAAAGGCTTTGCTGCGCAGTGCGGCCAGGCCCGGTGACCGGGTTCTGGTTAGCGGGACGCTGGGCGACAGTCGAGGTGGTCTTGAGACGCTGCTGCAGCCGTTGCCCACGCACGCAGAGCCTGCCCTGATCGCGCAGTTGCGGCAACGCTTTTACCGTCCCGAACCCCGACTGGAACTGGCTCAGCACCTGCGTGAGCACGTGCATGCCGCGATTGATATCTCCGATGGCCTGCTGGGCGACCTGGGGCATATCCTCGAAGCGTCTGGTGTGGGCGCGCGGTTGCAGGTCGATCGGTTGCCTCTTTCATCCGCACTGCAACAGCTTTATCCACAGCAGGCCAGAGACTGGGCACTCGCGGGTGGTGAGGATTTTGAACTTTGTCTGACGGTGCCGGCCGATGAGGTCGATGCATGTCTGGCAACGGCTCGATCCCTGGGCATATGCCTGACCGAGGTGGGTGAGATTACGGCCGAAACTGGCCTGCAGGTACTGGACGAGAACGGCCAGGCACTGCAACTGCTGCCCGGCAGTTGGGATCATTTCAGGAGTAAGGATGAATAAGGCACCCGCGTCCGTGTGGCGCAACCCTGTCCACTTTCTGGCCTTTGGTCTGGGCAGTGGTGCGTCCCCCAAGGCACCGGGTACGGCAGGGACTCTGGCGGCAGTGCCGCTCTGGTATCTGCTGGCACAGACACCGCTGACAATCTATCTGTTGCTGGTGCTGGGCGCGTTTGTGATCGGAATCTGGCTGTGTGGGCGTACATCCCGAGATCTGGGGGTACACGATCACGGCGGTATCGTGTGGGATGAGTTCGTTGGTTACTGGATTACCATGATCGCGGTGCCGGTTGACTGGATCTGGGCTCTGGCGGGATTTATCCTGTTTCGCCTGTTCGATATTCTCAAGCCCTGGCCCATTGGCCCAGTGGACAGGCGGATACATGGTGGGTTGGGCATCATGCTGGATGATGTGCTGGCAGGCATCATGGCCGCAGGGGTACTGCAGGGGCTGATCTGGCTGTTATGAGCCATCGCCCCCTGAATGAAAGAAGCGTATTTGCAGAGGAAAGGATCAAGGTGTCAGTTCAGTATGTAGCCGATTCGCGGCTGCCAACCCCCTGGGGGGTATTTACCATGGTTGGGTTTGAAGACCCTGCCACCGGGAAAGAGCATGTCGCGCTGGTGTTCGGTGAAGTCGCCGGTGATGAGCCGGTACTGGCCCGTATTCACTCCGAGTGCCTGACGGGAGATGCGCTGTTCAGTCTGCGCTGCGATTGCGGCTTTCAGCTCCAGGAAGCGCTCAAGCGTATCGCGGAAGAGGGCAAGGGCGTATTGCTGTATCTGCGTCAGGAAGGGCGCGGTATCGGTCTGTTGAACAAGATCAAGGCGTATCATCTGCAGGACGGTGGTGCCGATACGGTGGAAGCCAATGAACAGCTCGGGTTTGCTGCCGACATGCGGGATTACAGCATGTGCGAGCCGATGCTTGAGCATCTGGGCATCAAGGCCGTGAAACTGATGACGAACAATCCGCGCAAGGTGGCGGCGCTGGAGAAGTACGGTGTCAACGTGGCTGAGCGTGTGCCGCTGCAGGTTGGCAAGAACCGCCATAACGAAAACTATCTGCAGACCAAAATGGGCAAGCTGGGTCACATGATGACCGAACACCATTTCAAGGATGAATAGCTAGCCCTTCAGACGCTGCCGGATTGCGGTTTCGATTCCGGCAGCATCCAGACCACACTCGGCCAGCTGTTCGCTGCGACTGGCATGACCGATCCAGCGATCCGGTATGCCCAGTAACAGCAGCTCCGAGCCCAACCCCGCCTGACAGCAGTACTCGGCCACAGCGGAACCCGCACCGCTTTCAACGGCGTGATCCTCCAGCGTTACCAAAAGATCATGCTGTTGAGCCAGCTGTCCCAGCACCCTTTCATCGAGAGGCTTCACAAAGCGCATGTCGACCAGCGTGTAGTCATGGGTCTGTGCAACCTGCCGTGCCGTGTCCAGCAGTGGACCAAAGTTGAGCAGTGCGACCCGCTTTCCTGTGCGCAGCGTCCGTGCCTGTCCCAGCTGCAATGGCTGGGCTTTTCCCGGTTCTGGCAGGGCGGCGCTTCCACGTGGGTAACGCACTGCCGCTGGGCCGTCATACTTGTAGCCCAGGGTCAGCATGGCTTCCAGCTCCGCCTCATCCGCGGGCGTCATCACCAGCATGCCGGGCAGGCAGCGCAGGGCGGCGATGTCGAAACTGCCGGCATGAGTTGCGCCATCCTCTCCCACCAGCCCGGCACGATCGATGGCCAGCAGCAGATCGAGATCCTGGATCGCGACATCATGCACGATCTGGTCCCAGGCACGCTGCAGAAAGGTGGAGTAGATCGCCAGCACCGGTTTCATGCCGCTGCAGGCAAAGCCGGCCGCCAGCGTTGCGGCATGCTGTTCGGCAATGGCAACGTCAAAATAGCGCTCGGGGAAGCGCTCGGAGAATTCGATCAGGTCCGAGCCTTCACGCATGGCCGGTGTAATGCCGATCAGGCGTGGGTCTCGTGCAGCGGTCTCTGCCAGCCAGCGACCAAACACATTGCAGTATTTGGGGCGTTTGGGGGGCGGCTGTGTGCGTGAAAGGGGCTCGATCTTGGTCAGGGCGTGATAGCCCACCGGGTCGGCTTCGGCGGGTGCAAACCCCTTGCCCTTGCGGGTGACGACATGCAGCAGCTGAGGACCGGGCTGTTGCAGTGACTGCTCCAGCGCCGGCAACAGCAGGCTGAAGTCGTGTCCGTCCACGGGGCCGGCGTAATTGAATTCAAGGGCCTTGAACAGCGCCGCCGTAACGGGACCATCCATCTTCTGTTTCAGGTTGCGCGCCAGGTAGCTGGCAAGACCACCTTCATTGCGCGAAATCGACATGTCGTTGTCGTTCAGGATCACCAGCAGGTCGGCACCGGTATGGGCGGCATGGTTCAGTGCCTCGAATGCCATACCGGCGGTCATGGCGCCATCACCGATCACGGCTACCGTGCGGCGGTTTTCGCCTTGCAGGCGGTAACCCAGCGCCATGCCCAGCGCCGCGCTGATCGAGGTGCTGGAATGGCCGGTGCCGAAACAGTCAAAGGGACTCTCGGTGCGTTTCGGAAAGGGGGACAGGCCCTCTTTCTGACGCATGTGAATCATGGATTCGCGTCGTCCCGTCAGGATCTTGTGTGGATAGCTCTGGTGCCCCACATCCCAGATCAGGCTGTCATCAGGCGTGTTGAGCAGGTAGTGCAGTGCAATGGTGAGCTCGACCACGCCCAGCCCGGCGCCGAAATGCCCTCCGGTCTGGCCGACGGACCAGAGCAGAAAGGCACGCAGCTGGCGTGCCAGCTCGGGCAGCTCGGAACGGCCAAGCTGGCGCAACTCGACAGGCGACTGAACGCGGTCCAGCAGCGGTGTGTCGGGACGCTGGTCAGGGATCTGGTTGAACATGCTCAATGGTCACGCGCAACGATATAATCGGTCAGGGCAATCAGTGCTTCGGCATCCGGGCCAAAGTCCTTAAGTATGGCTACGGCGTCCTGATGCAGCTGGTTCAGTTTGGCCCGAGCGCCATCAATGCCCAGCAACGCGGGGTAGGTCGGCTTGTTCTGGGCCTGATCCGATCCCTGCGGCTTGCCAAGTGTGGCGGTGTCACCTTCGATATCCAGAAGATCATCCTGTACCTGGAACGCAAGCCCGATCAGGTCGCCATAATGACGCAACCGGTTCAGGCGCTCTCCTTCGGGTTCACCGGCTGAAAGCGCGCCCAGCTCGACGGCCGCAGTGATCAGCGCGCCGGTCTTGCAGGCATGCATGGCCTGCAGCTGCTCCAGCGTCAGTGCCTGGCCCACATGGCTCAGATCGAAGGCCTGTCCGGCCACCATGCCGCGTTGACCACTGGCTCGGGCCAGTACCTGCATCATCTGCAACTGTCGTGACGCCAGTACCGGATCGAGCAGCTCACTGAGCTGCTCAAAGCCCAGGCATTGCAACGCATCGCCGGCCAGTATGGCCGTGGCTTCATCAAAGGCGATGTGGCAGGTGGGCTGACCACGGCGCAGGTCGTCATCGTCCATTGCCGGCAAGTCATCGTGGATCAGTGAATAACTGTGGATACATTCGATGGCAACCGCAGCGCGGTCTGTCAGGGCGCAGGGCGGCTGGCCGTTGCTGCACAGGCGGTGACTCAGATATACCAGTGCCGGTCGCAGGCGCTTCCCCCCATTGAGCAGGCCATGGCGCATCGCTGCGGGCAAGCGGGGCTCAAGTGCTTCAACCTGTGTAAACAACCGTTCAAGCAGCTGCTCCGTGCGGGCACGGTATTCGGTCAGAACCGTCTGGATGTCCATGTTCAGGCGTCTCGATCGGGGAAGTCGCTGACAATAATCTCACCGTCCTGCTCAGTCAGCAGCTGAACTTTCTGCTCGGCCTGCTGGAGGATCGTCTGGCATTCGCGCGTCAGTCGTACACCCTGTTCGAAGGATTTGAGTGCCTCTTCAATCGGCAGATCGCCCTGCTCAAGGCGAACCACCAGGCTTTCAAGTTCCGACAGGGCATGTTCAAAGTCGGGTTTGTCTGCTTTGCGGGTCATGCGGCTTTCATCTGATCAGTTGAGGCGACCACGTTAACCAACCTGCCCACAGGGGTCAATCAGAGGTGTGGAAAAAGCTGATCAAAGCGTGAACGTATGTTTAATTCTGGTATCATCTCCTGCTGGCGAAGTCTGTATTCTTGCCCTTTATTAGCATCGGTACATATTTTCAGGAGCGATCAGTGGATCTGGCTACCCTCGTAGGTCTCATAGGGGCTTTCGGTATCATCATCGCGGCGATGGTGCTGGGCGGTGATATCGGTATTTTCGTGAACCCTCCCTCCATGCTGATAGTTGTGGGCGGGACATTGCTGGTAGTGCTGATGAAGTTCACCCTGGGGCAGTTCCTGGGGGCCGGCAAGACCATGGCCAAGGCCTTCATGTTCAAGTCCGTCAATCCGGAAGATATCATTGCGGAAACGGTCGATCTGGCTGATGCTGCGCGTAAAGGTGGACTCCTGTCGCTGGAAGACAAGGAGGTATCCTCTGATTTCATGCAGCGCGGGATTCAGCTGCTGGTCGACGGGCATGACCCTGAAGTGGTTAAGCAGTTGCTGAAGAAAGAGGCGGGTTTGACCTATGATCGGCATGACTTCGGCTCCAAAATTTTCCGTGCAATGGGAGATGTCGCTCCCGCCATGGGCATGATCGGTACCCTGGTTGGTCTGGTACAGATGCTGTCCAACATGTCCGACCCCAAGTCGATTGGTCCGGCGATGGCGGTTGCGCTGTTGACGACTCTGTACGGTGCCATGATCGCCAACATGTTTGCCATTCCCGTTGCCGACAAACTGGAAGTGCGCAAGGACGAGGAAGCGCTGAATCAGGCGCTGATCATCGATGGTCTGCTGGCAATTCAGGCCGGCCAGAACCCGCGTGTGATTGATCAGATGTTGCGCAATTATCTGCCCGAGCGCAAACGTGCCGTTGCTGAAAGCTGAGGGAGTCGGCAATGAGTGACGAGGACGAAAAACGCTGTAAATGTCCGCCGGCAGGTTCACCTGCCTGGATGGCAACCTTTGCCGATCTGATGTCGCTGTTGATGTGCTTCTTCGTCCTGCTGCTCTCCTTCTCGGAGATGGACGTGCTCAAGTTCAAGCAGTTGGCGGGTTCCATGCGGGAAGCGTTCGGCGTTCAGAATCAGATCAAGGTAGAAGACATTCCCAAGGGGACGTCCATCATTGCACAGGAGTTCAGCCCGGGGCGTCCCGAACCGACACCGTTGAATGAAGTGCGTCAGATGACGATCAACAATGATCTCAACAGTCTTGATGTTCGCTCGAAGGAAGGTGAATCTCAGATAGAAGACGAACTCAAGGGTCTGGAAGAATTGCGCCGACAGCAGGAAGAACAGGCGCGTCAGGAGGCCGTAGCCGTTGCCCAGGCACTGGCGGCCGAGATTGGCGAGGGCAGCATCGAGGTGGAAACTGATGGCACCCGCATCATCATTCGCGTGAAAGAGCAGGGATCATTCGACTCCGGTTCGGCCGAGCTCAAGTTTCAGTACATTCCGGTGATTGCCAAGATTCGTGACCTGCTGTTGAACATCAGTGGCAAGGTGGCGATCGAAGGTCATACCGATAACATTCCCTACTCGGGGCAGCGTTTTGAGTCGAACTGGGATCTGTCGACTGCACGTGCCCTGGCAGTCGCGCATGAGCTGTTCGCGGATCGCCGCATTGACCAGTCTCGCTTCAATATCACCGGCTACGCCGATACCCGCGCACTGGCGCCGAACAGCAGCGCTGAACTGCGCGCACGCAACCGTCGTGTCGAGATCGTGATCCAGAAAGGGGATGCAGAGGAAGCGCTGGATCGCCTGCAGTCACGGCCGGAGGGTGACACAGAAGGCGCGCCGCTTGACCCTTCCGGGCTGTTCTGATTCCGTGATCTGACAAAACCCACAAAAAAGCCGCCGGTTGTGCAACGGGCGGCTTTTTTTGTGTTCGCAAAAGCGGTCGATTACTTGGCGGCGTCCAGCATGTACTGGATGGCGGCTTTCATCTCGTCGTCAGAGCAATCCATGCAGGTGCCCTTGGGCGGCATGGCATTGATACCGGTGAGGGACGTGGCCAGCAGAGCATCGATGCCTTTCTCGGCACGCGGTGCCCAGGCTGCAGCGTCACCGAACTTCGGTGCACCGGCAACGCCGGTTGCGTGGCAAACGGAACACTTGGTCTTGTACAGTTCTTCACCGCTGCGCTCGGCCATGGCGGCAGTCGAGGACAGCATCAGGGCCGCGCCAGCGACCAGCAGAGTTTTTTTCATTGCAGGCTTCCTTAGTTATGTCCGGCAACATGGGCCGAAATGTAAAAACCGTCAAAGTGTAGAGCGGCTTTTAACCAATTGTAAATAGCGCAAAGGTCGTGAACCGCTGCTTAATATCAGGCTTTACGCATGGAAGCTGCCAATGGATTTATCCACGCCGTCCCAGGCGCATGGCGAACTCGGCCTGCCCCTGCAAAAGCCTGTCGTGGCGGCGGCTGTGCTCCTGCAGGTGGTGCTCGTGGATGGCCTGCTCCAATACTTCGTGTGGTGCCGTTACCAGGTTGCGGACATCATCAACCGAGTAGCCACGGTTCAGTAACTGTTTCAGCTGTGCCGTCAGATGGATGGCGCTCATGGTCTGATCCTCGTTCAAGTCTTGAGACTATTGAACGCCAGCTTTGTTGCAGAAACATGTCAGACGGCGCGCAGACTGCGAATCAGTCCGATCAATGCCAGAGGTACAAACAGCACGCCTGCAGCAGCCAGCAGCTCAGCCATGGTCAGACTGCCGATCATGTCGGGGGTGTAACCGCAGGATTCCCAGATTTCGAACATCCAGGGCCACCACCGGTCAGGTGCAAACCACTCCGGCAGGCCAGAGTCGAAGGTGCAGCTGCTTTCAATCCAGTTGCGTTCAATGGCCAGCGTGCGCCAGCTGCGTTCGGCAAAGCCCAAGGCAACTATAAACGTCAGCAGATGACAGCCTTTCTGAATAAGGGGGCAGCGCTGACCAACCAAGCCAATCAATGCGATCAGAATCAGTGCCACTACCCAGAGGCGTATGTGAATGCACAGTACGCAGGGGCCATAGTCCAGCCCGTACTGATAGTAGAGGGCGATGGTCTCGGCCAGCAGTCCCGCGATCAGCAGAAAAGACCAGTAAAAACCGGGTTTGAACAGTCGTTGCAGCAGGGAAACGGGTGCCTGTGTGCTCATCTGCAGTGCTCGCCAAGGGTCACAAAAATAATGAAGTCAGTGCGGCAGAGTAACGGGACGAGCGGATGCAGACAAGTCAGGGAGGCCCGTTTGGGCCTCCGTCGGCGGGAAATCAGTCAAAGGGTTGCGGTTTGGGTGTTGCATCCACGGATGGCGGCAGTATCGGCATCAGGAACTGGGGCTGATCGCCGGTCAGGGTTTTCAGGAAGGCCACGATTTTGGCGTTCTCGTCGTCGCTGAACGTGCGACCCAGCTGCAGCCGACCCATGATGTCGGTGGCTTCAGTCAGGGTTTCGGCCTCGCCGTCGTGGAAGTACGGGTAGGTCAACTCAACGTTGCGTAACGTCGGCACCTTAAAGGTGAAGCGGTCCGCGTCCTTACCGGTGACAGCCGCACGACCCTCAACCGGGTTGTTGGTCTGATAGGGCTCGACCAGCCCCATCTTCTGGAAGGAATTCCCGCCCACGGCCGGGCCGTTGTGACAGGCCACGCAGCCGCTGGTCTTGAACAGCTCGTAACCTTCACGCTCGAAGGCGGTGATGGCGTTCTCGTCACCCAACAGCCACTGGTCGAAGCGGGAGTTCGGCGTTACAAGGGTGTTCTCAAACTCGGCAATGGCGTCGGTGATCTTGTCGATACTGACCGTTTCATCACCAAACACCAGGCGAAACTCGCGCACGTAGCCGGGAATGTTGCGGATCACGTCCACGGCCAGCACATGGGTGAATCCCATTTCCGCCGGGTTCGCAATGGGGCCGCCGGCCTGTTCTTTCAGGTCAGCCGCACGGCCATCCCAGAACTGCGCCACATTGAGGCTGGAGTTCAATACTGTCGGCGAGTTGATCGGGCCCTGGGCCCAGCCGTGACCGATGGAGGTCTTCAGATTGTCGGTGCCGCCCATGCTCAGGTTGTGGCAGGAGTTGCAGGAGATGAAGCCGGACTTGGACAGGCGCGGATCAAAATAGAGCTTCTTGCCCAGCTCGGCCAATGCCAGGTTGACGCTTTTGATCGGCTCAATCGGCTGGATGGGTTCGTCGGCCAGCGCCGCCGGGCAGGCAGCCCCCACGGCGAAGGCCAGCAGGGTGGGTTTCAGCATATCTGCAAGTGTCATGGTTGCTCTCCTTTTCGTTCATCTGAGTTCCATCATGGGCTTGTCAGCTCCCGTTGGCCTTGACCGGGGTCAACTGCGGCTGCCTCACTTGGTGACATGGAGCCTGTGTAACCGACAGTACAGGGAGAGAATAACGCATTTTTAGAACACTGTTTTGCACAAATATGGTGCATTGCGCTTTTATGGTGCTTAAAGTGCTTATGTTTGGTGCTTTATAATATGAAGCTTTTTTCGGTGGGTGTTACAGCGCTGTGTGTTGTTACAGGATGTCTCTCTCAGCGGTGGCGATGCATCCGTTATCGACACTGGCCTGCCCTGCCGTTTTTCAACTCTTCTGACCGAGGTTTGCCGATGTCCCATATCCATAACACCATCACGGCGCTGATGGCGTCCAGTCCGGCGCAGGCGGAGTTTTATCAGGCTGTGGAAGAGGTGCTGGAATCGCTGGAAGTGCTGCTGGAATCAGAGCCGCGCTATCGTGACAGCGGCATCATTGAACGGATGGTAGAGCCTGAACGCCAGATCATGTTCCGCGTGCCCTGGGTGGATGACAACGGCAAGGTACAGGTCAGCAAGGGCTACCGGATTGAATTCAACTCGGCTCTGGGCCCATACAAGGGAGGGTTGCGCTTTCACCCCTCTGTTAACGCCGGGATCATCAAGTTTCTGGGTTTCGAGCAGATTTTCAAGAACGCCCTGACCGGACTGCCGATCGGCGGTGGCAAGGGTGGTGCCAATTTTAATCCCAAAGGGCGCTCTGACCAGGAAATCATGCGATTCTGCCAGTCATTCATGAATGAACTGTACCGTCATATTGGTCCAAACACCGATGTGCCGGCGGGTGATATAGGCGTGGGTGCCCGTGAAATCGGCTATATGTTCGGGCAATACAAGCGCCTGACCGGTCGCTATGAAGGGGTGCTCACCGGCAAGGGGTTGCTGTGGGGGGGATCGCTGGCCCGTCGGGAGGCTACCGGCTATGGCTGTGTCTACTTTGCCCAGAATATGCTGCAGGCGCATGCCGACTCCCTGGCGGGCAAAACCTGCCTGGTGTCGGGGGCGGGCAACGTGGCGATCTATACCATCGAAAAGCTGTACCAGCTGGGGGCTCGGCCTGTTACCTGTTCGGACTCTACCGGTACGCTGTATGACAGCCACGGCATCAATCTGGAAACGCTGAAACAGATCAAGGAAGCCCGGCGTGGATCACTGATCGAGTATCTTGAGGAGCATCCGAAGGCCGAGTTTACGCCAGTTGAGGCTTACCCCGAGGATGGTCATGCCGTATGGCGTTACGCCGCTGAAGCGGCTTTCCCCTGTGCCACACAGAACGAACTGACTGAAGCGGATGCCAAGGCGCTGATTGCCAATGGTGTGCTCTGTATCAGCGAGGGTGCCAACATGCCTTCCACGCCTGATGCGGTGGAGGTCTTTATCCAGCAACGTATCCATTATGGTCCTGGCAAGGCAGCCAATGCCGGAGGTGTGGCGACCAGTCAGCTGGAAATGGCACAGAATGCCAGTATGCAGCAATGGACCTTCGAGCAAGTCGATGCGCGGCTGCAGCAGATCATGGCCGGTATCTATCAGCGTTGCAGCGAAACAGCCAAGGCATTTGACCAGCCTCACAATCTTGTACTGGGTGCCAATATTGCCGGCTTCCGCCGTGTTGCCGATGCCATGCTGGAGCAGGGTGTGGTTTAATTCTCCTGAACCGAGGAGTTGTGACTGTTATCCGGGCCCAGTGCCCGGTTTTTCTTTTGGAGTACGAAGGATGCGATCTCTGGCGCCTGAATTTGTCGTCATGCTGGCGGGCATCACGGCGGCATTGCATGTGGGCAAACTGCCTCCTGCCATACCGGTATTGCAGGAGGCATTGGGCGTAACACTGGTGCAGGCCGGCTTTTTGCTGTCGCTGGTGCAGCTCGCCGGCATGCTGGCAGGAGCACTCATCGGCCTGCTGGCCGACAGCGCCGGACTGCGGCGCAGCGTATTGATGGGGCTGGGGATCCTGGTCTTGGCCAGTTTGCTGGGCAGCCAGGCACAGAGTGCGGCCATGCTGCTGTTGCTGCGGGGTGTCGAGGGCTTCGGTTTTCTGCTGGTGACGTTGTCGGGCCCGGGTCTGATTCGGCACTTGGTCGCGCCGGAAAAACTCAGCCTGCGCCTGGGGTGGTGGGGCTGTTACATGGGCCTGGGGACCGGCAGCGCATTACTGGCGGGCCCCTGGGTGATGGCACAGCTGGGCTGGCAGGGTTGGTGGGTGTTGATGGCGGTGCTGTCCCTGCTGATGCTGTTGTGGGTGTGGCGATCGGTACCGCCGGATCAACAGCTGCACACTCAGCAGACAGGCCCCGTTGGTGGTGCATTGGGACGTGTGCTGGGACGCCTGCGACTGACTCTGAGCCATCCCGGCCCCTGGCTGGTCGCAATGATCTTTGCCACCTATTCCGGTCAGTGGCTGTCGGTTATCGGCTTTCTGCCATCGATCTATTCCGAGGCCGGTGTCAATGTCGCCCTTGTTGGCCCGCTGACGGCGTTGGCGGCGGTGGTGAATATTGTCGGCAATGTACTGTCAGGGCGGCTGCTGCATGCCGGGGTTGGCGCTCGGCAGCTATTGTATGGCGGCTTTGCGGTGATGGCGCTGACCACCTGGTTTGCCTTCTCGGCGCTGACGGCCGATTTCCCCTGGCTGCGCTATGTGGCAGTCCTGCTGTTTTCGGCCATCGGCGGCATGGTACCGGGTGCGCTGTTCTCACTGGCGGTTCGGCTGGCGCCGGACAGCTCCGTGGTATCGACCTGTGTGGGCTGGATGTTGCAGTGGTCCGCGTTCGGTCAGTTCGTATCGCCACCGGCCATCGCCTGGCTGGCGGCGCAGGCCGGAGGCTGGCACTGGACCTGGATGGCAACCGGGTTGTTGTCGTTGCTGGGAGCGCTGCTGGTTTCCAGAGTCAGCCGCCTGAAGGGGTTTGCCGGCTCTCACTGAGAATGCTGTTCACCAGGCACAGTGGAGCCTCCTCAAGGTCCGAGGTTCGGGTACCGGCCTGCTGCATGGCCCACTCAACGCGGGCTTCGGGTGTGAGGTGTGGACGGCGCAGCGCCTCGACCGCCTTGAGACGCGGCAGCAGTCCCTGGCCGTTGGCTATCTGAATCGCGAGCCCCGGGCGGGCATTCAACTCCAGCAGCAGCGGGCCGCGCAGGGCGTCCACCACCAGATCCACACCCATGTAGCCCAGCCCTGTGGCCTCGTAGCAGCTGCTGGCCATGGTCAACAGGTACTGCCAGCTTTCAATCTCGATACTGGCCAACTCAAGGCCGGTATCCGGGTGCAGCGTCAATGGTCGGTCAAACTGCACGGCGTTGCGTGCCCGGCCCGTGGCCAGATCCAGTCCGACGCCCACGGCACCCTGATGCAGGTTGGCCTTGCCGTCTGAGGCACGCGTTGCAAGCCGCAGCATCGCCATGACCGGATAGCCCTGGAACACAATGATGCGAATATCCGGCACGCCCTGAAAGGAGTGGCGCGCCAGACCCGGCTCCGAGCGTACCAGTGCTTCGACAATGGCCACATCCGGTGCTCCGCCCAGCGAGTAAAGCCCTGCCAGAATATTTGACAGGTGGCGTTCAATCTCGGGCAACGACATCTCCACGCCAGATGCCTTGATAAAGCGATCCTGCTCATGCGAGCCAATGACCAGAATTCCCTTGCCCCCCGAGCCCTTGGCCGGCTTGATGGCAAAACCGTCAAATCCCGCGACACGCTCCATGAAATGACCGATCTCATGCTGCTCACGCACGACCTGCAGCAGTGCAGGCGTTGCCACGCCGTATTCGAGCACGGCCTGTTTGGTCAACAGCTTGTTATCGACCAGCGGGTAGGCGCTGCGCTCGTTGTAGCGCGCAATATAGTCGATATTGCGCTTGTTCATGTTCAGAATGCCGAGCCGATCCATGCGGCGCGGGCTGATCCACTCACCCCACCAGCCCATCAGTCGTACCTTTTCATCGGTGTGAAACGACGCAACTCGGTCAGCTTGTAGCCGGTATATTGTCCCAGCAACAGGATCAGTCCCAGTACCACCAGGTGCAGCTCAGGGAAATTGAAGCTGAGATGTTCCGCCAGCGGGGCACGCATGATCAGGAACGCAAAAATGGCCACCAGCAGGCTGCCAAAGCCCTGCGACAAGACCTCGCGAGCACCTTCCTCCTCCCACAGAATCGACATGCGCTCAATGGTCCAGGCCAGAATGACCATGGGGAAGAAGGTGACGGTCATGCCCGTGCTGTAGCCCATCTGGTAGCCGATGATGCTGATGCCTGCCGTGATGAACAGCACCAGTACGATCAGCGCCGATATGCGCGACACCAGCAACAGGTTCAGGCTGGACAGATAGCCGCGCATCAAAAGCCCCACCGTTACAACGCCGATAAAGGCAGCGAGGCCGGGCAACAGAGATGTTTGCACGAAGGCCACGGCAATCAGTACCGGCATGAACGTGCCCGAGGTTTTGATGCCCACGACGATGCGCATCACACAGACCACCAGCGCGCCGAACGGCAGCAACAGAAGCATGCGGAACATGCCTTGCTGCTCAACCGGCAGTTGATGCAGACTGAAGGCCCCAAACCCCTGGCCATCGGCTTCGGCACGAATGATCTGCAGGGCCGGCACGGTCTGGCGCAGCATGGAGAAGCTCACCACGGAACGGCTGCCGCCGGTCACATCCAGCAGTGAGCTGGACTCCTGTCGCCACAGCAGAACATCCCTGGGTACACCCTGTTCGGCGGTACGCGGGTTGAACGTGAGCCAGCGCTCGCCATCGTGAACCTGCAGCCATGGCAGCAGCGACTGCTGACGTCGGGCGTCTTCAAGTCTCAGTCCTTCCGCGATGCGTGCCGGTGTGCCGCTGTAATTGATCAACAGATAGAGGGCCTCGGCACGGCTGCGGTCACTCAGCAACAGGCGTGTGTTCTGGTCGGGTGTCGGGCTGTTAAGCAGCGTAATCAGCTCGCGGGCAAAACTTGCCGGGCTGCTGGAGCGGCTGCCGGCCAGCTCGATCAAGGCGCGTGCCGCCGCAATGTCCGGACCTTCCAAATACACCTCACTGGCACTGGTCGGTTCTGAGTCAGGAACCGATATGTCATCCAAAGCGGTCAAGCGGCTTTTGAAATACAGTGTTTGGGGGCCCCTTGCTTCTCGGATGGTCCACTCGGCGCGACGGTCGCCTGCCTGTTCAGTGAGGGCAAAACCGTAGCCGGGCGATGCCGCCTGCTCGGACAGGACCGAAAACCCCGGCGGGCTATCGGGCAGGTTCAGGCTGACCGTGACCGGGTCACCCCAGGCGTAAAAGTCAACGCGAGCCTCGACCAGCCAGACGGGTTGCTGCTCCCCGGGGAGCCAGGGAACACCCAGCTGGTAGTGGCGCAGAACCGCCAGCAATATGCCGGCCAGAATCAGAACGCCCGTGGCAATGAAAAAGGGGGCTTTGGAATGTCGTGTCACGGTGCTTTGGCTCCGTTAATGGCAGGCAGGCCTTCAGGCAGCTCGGTGACGAACTCCTGACCCACGTCGATCAGCATGATGTCGCGCAGAATATTGCGTCCAACCAGTACCGGATAGGTCAGGTGGCTGCGATCGCTGAGCGTGAACTCGGCCACGTCACGATAATCACCAATGACGAACGGCAGTTCGACCACAATACGTCGCTCTGGATCTTCCGTATTGGACTGGATGATGCGGGCGCGCCTGGAAATCTCATGTTCCATGGTCAGGGTTTCGTCGCGACCGGGTACGTTGATGTCAAACCGTACCCAGGGCTGACCATCGCGCTCGAACCGCTGAATGTTGGTTGCATGCAGCGATGATGTGGTGGCTCCACTGTCGATGCGGGCTGTATATACCAAGCCAGGGTCGGCAATGTAAATCGGCTCGGTTTCACCAACGACCAGTTTGCCTTTCAGTCTTGCCGAAGGCTCGGCGCTGGCAACGGGTGAAGGTGGCACCAGGCTGGCCTGCTGTCTGGGCAGGGCCTGAATCAGGGCCTGTTGCCGGCTCAGTCGATCCAGCAAGGCCTGCTGCCGCAGTTGTTCGCGTGTTTCCATATGCGCAAACTGCTCCAGTGTCTGTGCTTCAAGCCGCTCAATGCGTTGCTGTTGCAGCTGTTGCTGTTGCTCCAGCTGTTCAAGCTCGGCACGTTCGAGAAACAGATACCGGTCATGGCTGCAGGCAGACAGCAGCAGGCCAGCGCCGAGCACCGACACCAGACGGGTGATCCTTGAAAGGGACAAGCGAGTACAAAGCATGGATAACTCCAGCCAACAGACAAAATAAGAGGAACCTGACGGGATCAGTGAACTCTGATACCGATGCCGACTCTGCAGTGGTACAGCTTAACAGACAGTGAAAAAGTCATTGGAATATGTTTTGCTGCAAGGTGCAATGTGGCACGGGCATGATAAGACCGCAAAGGATAGTCTGTCACTAATCTGGACAACCAAGGGAGAAAAAATTTGTGAAACAGTGGCTCATTGGCTTCATGGTGGTGGCGGCAGTGGCTGTGGCAGCCGGGCTCTGGCATCTGCTGGTTCCGGTTGAACAGTCCGGGGGACGGCCCAAGCGTCCGCAGGCGGTTCATGTGATACAGCCGTCCACCGAGATGATCAGGGATCGAATTGAAGCCGTGGGGACACTGCGCTCTCGTGAAGCGGTGGTCATCACCAGTGAGGTCAACGGGCGCATTGTGGCGCTGGATTTCACCACCGGTGAACGCGTTGAAAAGGGGCAGCGACTGGTTCAGCTCGATGATCGTCAGGCCAGAGCCGATCTGCAAGTGGCCGAGGCGAGGTTGGTGGATGCCCGGCGTCAGCTGAATCGAGCTCGACAACTGCGCAGCAGCAACAGTATTTCGCAGGCTCAGGTCGATGAGTTGCGAACCGCTGTCAATGTGGCGGAAGCCGAATATCAGGCAGCCCGGGTACGCGCCGAAAACCACAGAATCGACGCTCCCTTTGCCGGGGTTGTGGGGCTGCGAGAGCTCAGCCCCGGCGCTTACGTCGAGAGTGGTGACGCACTGACAACACTCGATGCCAGTGCCGAGATGGAGCTGACCTTTGCTGTACCTGAGCGTTTCATTGGTCAGCTGCAACAGGGGCAGCCGGTGAGCGGTGTCACCGCAAGCTGGCCGGATCGGATATTCAAGGGGGTGCTCGCCGAGCTGGATACCCGCATTGACCCGCTGAGCAGAACGCTCAAAGTGCGCGCATTGATCGATAACAGCGAAGGAGACCTGCGCCCTGGGCAGTTCATGTCGGTTCGGCTGACGCTGCGCCAAAGACAGGCGCTGGTGGTACCCGAGCAGGCGGTTCTGCTGCAGGGGGCTGAGCGATACCTGTTCGTCGCCAGTGCTGACAATACCGCCGAGCGTCGTTCGGTCGAGCTGGGCAGTCGTGAGCCGGGCAAGGTCGAGATACTCTCGGGTGTCAGTGCCGACGACCGTGTCGTCATCACTGCACAGGATCGGCTGTCCAGTGGTGACGCACTGCAGATTCTGGAGGATGCCGACAGTGCCATACCGGCGCCTGAACGGATTGGGCAGGAGTCCTGAGCATGGTGTTGTCCGATGTTTCCATCAAGCGGCCGGTGTTTGCCACTGTTCTGAGCCTGTTGATTCTTGTGTTTGGCCTGTCCGCTCTCACCCAGTTGCCGGTTCGAGAGTATCCCGATATCGACCCCCCGGTTGTCTCGGTTTCCACGGACTATATCGGTGCGGCAGCGGAAGTGGTGGACAGTCAGATCACTCAGGTAATCGAGGGTGCGATCAGTGGCATAGAAGGCATTCGCTCCATTGAGTCCAGCACGGAGCAGGGTGAGTCGCGCACGACGATTGAGTTCAGCACGTCCCGAGATGTCGATGTGGCCGCAAACGACGTACGTGATGCGGTGGCCCGCATCAGTAACCGATTGCCCTCCGAAGCGGACCCGCCTGTCGTCAGCAAGGCGGACTCCAACGCTCGGCCGATGATGTGGCTCACGCTGCGTTCCGATGTGTGGGACTCTGCGCAGTTGAGTGATTTTGCGGACCGTGTACTCAAGGACCGGCTTTCGGTGGTGGATGGTGTCGCGGATGTGCGCATTGGTGGCGAGCGACGCTATGCTGTCCGCGTATGGCTGGATCCGGAGCGGCTGGCGGCACGCAACCTGACTGTTGCCGAAGTGGAACGTGCCCTGCGTGCCAACAATGTCGAGTTGCCGGGCGGTTCGGTGGAATCGATCAGCCGTGACTTTACGGTACGTACCGAAGGGCGGCTCAACCGGGTCGAGGAATTCCGGGAAATGGTCATTCGGCGTGATGGCGATGTGCTGTTGCGATTGAAGGATGTGGCGAATGTTCAGTTGGGAGTTGAGTCGGATGTGAGCCGCCTGCGTGCCAACGGCCAGACAGCGATAGGCATGGGCATTATTCGTCAATCCAAGGCCAATACGGTTGCCGTGTCGGATCGGGTGCAGGACGAGCTGTCCACTATTCGTCGCAGTCTTCCGCCCGAAGTCAGCATTGCCGAAAGTTATGATGAATCGATCTTCATTCGAGCATCCATCCAGGAAGTACTGGTAACGCTGGCCATCTCGGTATCACTGGTCATTCTGGTGATCTTTGTATTTTTGCGTTCCTGGCGAGCAACCCTGATACCGGCGGTCACAATCCCGGTGGCGGTTATCGGAGCCTTTATCGGGCTTGGTTTTCTCGGTTTTTCCATCAACGTGCTCACGTTGCTGGCGATTATTCTTGCGATCGGGCTGGTGGTGGATGATGCCATCGTGATGCTCGAGAATATTCAGCGACGCATCGATGACGGCGAAAAACCCCTGGTGGCCGCGTATCTGGGGGCGCGACAGGTTGCCTTTGCGATCATTGCGACCACATTGACGCTGGTGGCAGTGTTTGTACCGATCTCGTTCATGGGGGGCAATATCGGTCGGCTGTTCAGCGAATTTGGTTTCACGCTGGCATCGGCGGTGATTGTGTCCAGCTTCGTGGCCCTGACACTGGCGCCCATGTTGTGTTCACGATGGCTCAAACACAGCCCTGAAGAGGAAGAGGGGCACAGACTGTGGATGGCCAGTGAACGGGTGTTGTCTGCACTGAATCGAGGCTATGAACGGGTGCTGCGCTTCTCATTGCGTCAGCCCGGACTGTTGCTGGGGGTTGGTCTTGCCGGGGCCGTACTGGCGGCGGTGATCTTTCCACGCTTGCCGCAGGAGTTGGCACCGACAGAGGACCGCGGCGTCATCATCATGCCGACCAAGGCACCAAGAGGCTCCACGGCGGATTATACCGAACATCATGTACGTCAGGTTGAGCAGCGCCTGTTGCCCTATCTGGAAGATGGCGTGGCCGAGCGTTTGCTGTCGATAGTGGGCTTTCGAGGCGAAGCGGATAACGCCTTCATCATACTGGGGCTGACCCACTGGGATCAGCGCGAGGTCAAGCAGCAGAACATCGCGTCGGAGCTGTTTCCGGCACTGTCACAGGTCCCCGGTGTGCGCTCGATTCCGATCAATCCGCCGGGCCTTGGGCAAAGCGGCTTCAGCCAGCCAATCTCTTTTGTGATTGGTGGCCCCGATTACGAAAGTGTACAGAGCTGGAGCCAGGAGATATTGCGGCGGGCGCAGGACAACCCGAACCTGATTAACCTTGAAACCGACTTTGAGCTGACGCGGCCCGAGTTGCGGGTGGATATTGACCGCCAGCGTGCTGCCGATCTCGATGTGACGGTTGAAGATGTGGGGTTGACGCTGCAAACGGTGCTGGCATCCCGTCAGGTTACGACCTACATGGATCGAGGGCGTGAGTATGATGTAATCGTACAGGCGCAGGACAGCAGCCGTGCATCACCCTCCGATCTGGGGCGCATTTATCTGCGCCCGCGTGCAGGTGGTGACCTGATCCCGCTGCAGGCGCTGGTGGATGTGAAAGAGGTCGGCGCCAATCCGGATCTGCGACGCATTGACCGATTGCCCGCGGTGGTGATCAGTGGATCTCTGGCACCGGGCTATGATCTGGGATCGGCACTCAACTACCTGAGCGGTCTTGCGCGGGACTATCTGCCACCTGAGGCCCGCGTCAGTTATCAGGGCCTCAGCCGTGAATTTCAGGAATCATCGGCGGCAATCTACCTGACGTTCCTGCTGGCATTCGTCATTGTGTTCCTGGTACTGGCGGCACAGTTCGAGAGCTGGATTCACCCGCTGATCATCATGCTGACGGTGCCGTTGGCCATCACCGGAGCATTGGCCGCCCTCTGGGTGTCAGGCATCAGTCTGAACATCTATAGCCAGATCGGCATCATCATGCTGCTGGGGCTGATGGCCAAGAACGGGATTTTGATAGTGGAGTTCGCCAATCAGCTGCGAGACAAGGGCCTGGGAGTGCATGAAGCCATACTTCAGGGAGCCATCATGCGTTTCAGACCGGTTTTGATGACCACCATCTCGACGATTTTCGGTGCCATTCCGTTGGTGCTGGCGACCGGTGCAGGTGCGGAAAGTCGTATGGCAATTGGCATGGTGATTCTGGGTGGACTGGTCTTTGCGGCGACTCTCACCCTGTTCATCATCCCGGTGCTGTACAACCTGCTGGCGCGCTTTGCGAAATCGGCTGGCAGCGTGGAAAAGACTCTGCAGCGCGAGTTGCCCGAGAGGTCAGATCGCGAAGAAAAAATATAAGGCCATCCATGGCACGCTATCGCTGGAAAGATAGTGTCGCCATACTACAACAGAATTAAAGCTGTGCAAATAGTGTACAGCCACAGGTGCGCCGTACCGAGTGCATCGGCGACCTTGAACGGCTATGCGGAGGGGGGGAGGCGAAGGGTGAATCTCTCTTTCGGTAGCCCGGCAGTCTCATCCTTTACAGACCCAAGGCTTTGCGTCCACTCAAGCAGTGGTTGCCCTTTCGGGAGAGATTCTTTCGCTGGAAAGCGGGAAAGGCCATACATCAAAGCCAAACCTGATTGCATACTAGCAATATTGGAGTGGATGCGCCAACCAACAGTGCTTGAGCGGGATCAAGAATAGCCCCCGTCATGCTACACTCCGTACTGGTTTCCTTTCCTTCAGCCGCAGAGTGACCATGCCTCGCTTTTCTACCGAACAGTTGTCTACAGAATGGCTTTCGATTAACGACCGCTTCAGCACAGAAGTAAAGCGGTTTGTGATCGATTTTTCCCGTCAGCATGCGGCTTCACTGTCAGCGCACTTTTACAGCGAGATGCTGGCGGATCCAAACGCGTCACAGTTTCTGTCCAACGATGAGGTGCAAAATCGCCTGGGACAGTCCATGCAGCGCTGGGTTGCAGGCCTGTTTGCATCCAGCACCGAGGAAGATGTACTGCGATTGATCGCCGAACAGCGCAAGATCGGCGAGGTGCATGCTCGCATCGGCATACCGGTTCATCTGGTGTTGAGAGGTGCGCGCTGTTTAAAGGATCGGTTTGTGCAGCTGTTGCATGACGTGTCGGAGCTGTCCAGCGACGATCAGTATGCGGCCATGCGTCTGGTGTCGGATACGGTTGATCTGGCGATGGAAGTGATGGGACACGCGTATTCTGTCTCGCATGACCGCAACTCCCGATCAGAGGAAGCCTACCGTCTCTTTGCCATTACCCAGAACATCGCTGATGAAAAGGATCAGCAGCGGGCAGCCCTCTTCGATTGGGAAAACCAGTTGATGTTCAGTCAGGCCATCGGCACGCCGCCCGGTGAGCTGCCGCGCATACAGGCATCGGACTTTGGCCTGTGGTTTCGTCACAAGGGGATTCATGCCTTTGAAGGGTCTGCCGAGGCCGCTGCGGTGATGGAAACGATGCATGAGATTGACAGCGTCCTGCTGCCGCTGTTTGGATCGGATGGCGCAGGTGAAATCAGTCATGAGCGCCGCGTGCACCTTCTGCGGGATCTTCGGGACAAGGTGAAAAGCATACGCTTTCACCTGAGTAACCTGTTCGAGCGCAACGACGAGCTTGAATCAGGTCGAGACGTGCTGACCCGACTGCTGAATCGAAAGTTCATGCCAGTTGTGCTGAGCAAACAGATCAGCCAGTCCCGAGCACAGAAAACGGGCTTCGCTGTGCTCGCGATCGATATTGATCACTTCAAGCAGGTCAATGATATCCACGGACATCAGGCGGGTGACAGCGTGCTTCAGCAGCTGGCGCTTATTCTTGTGAACAACAGCCGTTCCGGTGACTACCTGTTCCGATTGGGGGGAGAGGAGTTTCTGCTCATCGCCGTGGATATGGATGCAACGCGCGCCAAGGCTGTAGGGGAAAAGCTGCGCAAAAGCGTCGAACAGGAAAGTTTCCTGCTGCATGATGGCAAGGAGCTCAAAGCCACCATCAGCGTGGGTGTCGCCTGCTTTGATGGGCACCCGGACTACCAGAGGTTGCTGCGCCGTGCGGATGATGCGCTGTACGAGGCCAAGAACACTGGCCGCAACAGGGTGATTGTGAAAAGTGGAGCGGTTCAGGAGTAACAACCTTCCTGCACTGACTGAGCGGATTCAGTCAGTGCAGGAAGGCTTTGGCTGGGCCTTACTCCACGTGGCGTTGAATATCGTCAACCAGCGCCTCGGCCAATGCCAGTAGCGGCTCAGCCCGCTCCAGACCATCGATAAACCGTTGCGGAATCCCCGACAGCCCCACCATCGCACCGCTCAGGGCGCCGGTCAGCATGGCGCGGGCCATGTTTTGGCCACCTCCGTTGATCGCGTGCAGCACCGCCAACTCAAAGTCGTCCGTGAAGCGGGCCGCCAGATAGTAGGCGGCCGGGAACTGATGGTAGACCGCACACGGCAGGCCGTACAGCAGGCCCACCTGCGAAGCGGGCTCGATACGAATGGTGCTGGCGTGGGCGGCGCGGGCAATGCAGGACGGCGTGAGTAGCGCATCGGGCGAGGCAAACAGGCCTTCATGCCGCTTTTCCTGCTGCTTGCGTGACGGGGCTTCGAGCTTGCCCTGTGTAATGGTGTGAAAGGGCAGCTCGCCGGTTTTGACCCGGGCCATCAGCTTGTCCGAGAGGTCGCCATCGAGGTGATGGCCTTCTACCAGCATGCCCAGCACTGCGCCGAATGCAGTAGTCATGGCCATGACGGTGCCGTCTGTTTGGGTCAGTGCCGTGTTGGCCTTGACCGATTCTGCCAGTTCGCCGGGTGTGAGGGCGTAGCACACGGCGATGGCGATGATGCGTTCCGCGGCTTCGGTGTTGTCGGCATTGCCACCGATTGACCCCCAGGGCAACCCCTGCTGAACGCGCTTGTGCCAGGCATCCCGCATGGACTGGCTGGTGAAGCCGCCCGGGCCATGCATCGGTGTTCCGTCCAGTTGGGGAAACAGTTCGGTATCGAGCAGGCGGCAAAAATCGGCCTCGTTATAGCCTCCACAGTCCACCAGCGAGCGCAGCGTCATCTCCAACAGGATACCTGATTGCGAGGGCTGACCGGGTTCGAGTCCCTCGTGATAGCGTCCGGGGCGCGGGCGGGTATAGGTGTCGATCCAGGGACCGTAGTCGGCAACCAGCTGGTCCAGGTCGTAATACCAGTGCGGTCCAACTCCCAGGGCGTCACCAATGAAGGCACCCATCAGGGCCCCCATCGCCCTGTCACGGAGTCTGTTGTCGGTTGAGGGGGTGATGTCATGCGCTGCCATGGGGTTGCCTCACTCAGGGTATGTGCAGATTCACCTGTAGTGTAGACCGTGCAGCAGGGTGCGTCCTAAGCGCTTTCTGAGCGTGAAAGCCGAGTAGAGAGGTGAAATGTGTGCAAGATCAAGCTGGCGCGAAGCCTTGGTGCACTTTTGGCCTTTTTTGAGGCGTAAGTAAGGGGCAGGTCAGTGAAAAAAGCGATTACCACCTCGAAGGAAATTGCAGCACTGCGTCTTGATGAGGGACGTAATGTTCAGCGCGTGCGTGTCCATACTCCGATGGGACACGGATTGTTTATCGAGGTGCGTAAAGGTAGAAATCAGAAAGTGTGGTTGTATCGCTTTTCCATCGCGAATAAGTCTGCAGACTATCGGATGGGTGAGTACCCTGCGATCAGCTTGAAGAAAGCCCTGCAGCCAGCATTACGCCAGCCAAAATCAAGGCACGCCCGTCTCCGCCCAAAGACCGTCATCTATCGCTTGAAGAGCTCAAAGAGCTGCTACAAGTCTTGAATGACTCGACAAGCCGTACCAGTCTTACTGTTAGGAACGTAATGCGTATGCTTATCTCCACCGGTGCAAGGCGCAGCGAAGTTTCTCAGATGCAGTGGTCAGAGGTGGATTTGGATTCAGGGGGCTGGACTTTACCGGCTGACAGGACGAAGACTCGGCAACAACGACGAGTTTCTCTGTCATCCTTCAGCTTGGGTATCCTGAAGCAGCAGCAACAGTTGAGTCGTTCAGCATTCGTGTTTGAGTCACAGGACGTACCCGGGCAGGCTATTGGTCTGGATGCTCCTACACAATCCCTGAATCGATTGCAGGGCAGAAAACAAAAAGAGCGAGATGCTTCGGCTCCGTTGGGGAAAATGAATCTATTTTCGATCCATGACCTGCGACGGACTGCGACAACTGCCTGGACAGAGCACTTGGGTGCCGACAAGCTTTCTTTTGGCTGATGTCATGATTGGCCATGCAGAACCTAAACTGATTGCAACCTACAACAGAGCAGACCGTTGGCCACTGCAGGTGCGTATTTGGGAGCGCTGGGGTGAATTGTTGATGTCACTAATCTCTACAACGGAAAGCAATTTGGAACCGCCAGGCTCTGATAACGTAGTCTACGTGAAATTTGGTAAATCCTGACACACCCTCTATTAAATGCCCAGATGATGCTTCAGGACATCCCGATAACGTCGCCCCACCGGCAACGGCTCGGGCAGGCCCTTCAGGTACAGCGTCCAGTTTCCGCCCGAGCGACTCAGGCGATCGATTTCACGCAGGTTCACCAATACCCCGCGATGTACTCGGCAGAATAGCTCACGAGGCAGGCTGGCTTCCCAGTACTTGAGGCTGCGGAGCTCCACGGCCTCATGGCCATCGCGGAACCTCAAATAAGAATAGTCTCCGGAGACGCGGACGACGATAAGATCCTCCAGCATTTTTGCTTCATGAGCTAAGAACCTGCGCAGAACTGCTCGCGGCTCTGTGGGTTCGCAGGGCGGGAAATCCATCGAGTCCTCAGCAGCCTGTGCCCGATTTCCATAAATAGCAATGGTTAGAACCTGCGTGACAGCGCTCAGCAACTCGATATCCGCAGGTGTCCAGGCGCGCTGCTCATGCACGCAATCGAAACCGACCTGTAGTACTAGCCTGCCCTCCCATAGCCCCGGCGCGGCCAGAAGGCTCTGAATACCCTGTCGCTCCCACTCATTGCGCAGCACGCTGGCCGAACGAGGCATTTCCCGTAGATCGTTGATGACGCAGGTGCGCCCTTGCTGCAAATCCTGGTGGAGCCAGTGGCCTAGACTGACTGGTATGCCCTGCAGATCGTGCACAAACTGCGGCACGCCGGGACGCACCCATTCTTGGACATTCCAGAAATGTGTGAAGGCGTCGTTATAGCGGATGATCCAGACCCGATCCACACAACAAGCTCGACCCAAACGCTCTAGGATCTGATCCACGGCCTGCCGGCGAGGCATGCTCAGCAGTGCTTCAGTGACCGCGGCCCAGTCAGAATGATGAAAGGTAGAAGGCATGCGCACACCCAAATGGTGTTGTTTATCGAGCTGGAATTGTCGTTCATCGAATTAAGATTGTCGACCGGTATCTCTGAATGTGTAATTCAGAAGGACTAAACAGTCGTTTTAGCATTTTTATAATGTGAAAAGTTATCTATTGGATGATGACAGGGGGCGCTGGCTGTAATTTTGTTGTGCTGACACGCAGCATCCAAACCTGCCGCCGGGACGCCAGACAGGGTTAACGCATTAAAGGACTTGCGCCATGAATGAACGCTCTAGGCACTTTCCCACTCGTCAAAAAAACCGGGAGGGCCGGCGGTTTGGCAGGCTTGATCTTCCTTCGGTCAAGCATCCCCTGGCGTCTGCTATTGTGGCGGCGCTTGGTATTGCGCCCGGGGTAAAGGCAGCGGCCAATACCATTGAAATCAGTGGCCGCACAGACACGACTGTGGATGTAAGTGGATCCTTTACGGACATTCACACAAATACTATCCGGGGCAACAGCGGCTTCAACAGCTTTAACCACTTCCAGGTTGCAGCCGGCAATACCGTCAACCTCCACCTCCCCGCAGAAACGCGCAACCTGATTAACCTCGTTCATGACACCCAGGCGGTGATCAACGGCACCCTAAATGGTTTGATGGATGGGAAGATTGGTGGCCATATTGTGTTTGCCGATCCCCACGGAGTTGTTGTTGGTGGTCAGGGCGTTCTGAATGTTGGCAGTGTGCTGTTTGCCACGCCCACCAGTGACTTCATGGACGAGCTGATCAGCGCGGATGGAGTGATTGGTGACGAGGCGGTCAGCGACCTGTTGGGTGGTAACGCGCCACAGTCTGCAACAGGCATTATATCCATCGAAGGTACCATCAACAGCGCGTCTACTATTGCCATTTACGGCACCGATGTTGCGGTGAACGGTTCCCTGCGCGCGGCCACGGACGAGGCCCGGGAAGCATTGTTTGAAGCCACCGTCAATACCGAGGGGCTTCAGGTTGGCACCGATATCGATGTCAGTTCAGGCAGTATTGCCATTCTTGGCAGCGGCGATGTCACTGTAAACGGTCTTGTGGATGCGTCTGCGGCTGAAAACCGGAGCCGGGGTGGCCAGGTTGCTATCGCCGCTGCAGGTAATGTGACCGTTGTCAGCACCGGGGCTGTGCGCGCCGATGGCGCATCGACCGGCGGTGATGGTGGGTTTGTTGAGGTTGCCACCGGCGCGAATCTGAGTCTCGATGGCGCGCTATCGGCCTCTGGCAAGGGTGGTGCGGGCAACGGTGGTAAGATTGATCTCGCTTCCTCACAGGATATCGCGGTTAGCGCCTCTGCATCGGTGAGTGCTGCGGGTGCGGAAAGCGGCGGCGATGGTGGCACCATTACGTTGGAAGCTCTGGGTACCAACACCGTTGACGGCAGTGCTTTGCTGGATGCATCTGCCGGCGTGACGGGTAATGGTGGTCGTCTGGAAACCTCGGGCAAGAATCTCACCCTGGCTGGCCTGAATGCCGATCTGTCTGGTGGAACTGGAGGGGAGGACGGCGAATTCGTGGTGGGCAACGCCAACGTCACCATGGAATCCACCGCCTATTACACCAACGGCGGCGACGTACTGATCAATGCCGGTGACCAGGTAACGATCGAAGCCGGCGCGACCATCAATACCCGCCGTATCGATAACTCCAAAGAGGCCGTGGGGATCAATCCGGCCAGTTCCCTGGCGGAGAATCCCGCTGGCCTGGCGGATGCCTCGGTCGCAGACCTTTACACCACGGCCTCCGAGGGCGATTCGGGCAACGTGACTTTGCAGGCCCCGCATATCACGGTCAAGGACGGGGCGAAGATCCTGACCTTCGCCACGGACGGCTTTAATGCGGGTGACATCAACTTGTTGTCTGGCGATAACTTCACCTGCAACATCTGTGAATCTCAGAACCCCGGTGAGTACTTCACCAGCGTGGGCAACGTAACCAACACCGTGCGGTTTGCTCAAACCGCCGATGTGTCGATCAACGTTGAAAACGGCGCCCTGTTGGATGCTCGCTATGTGGAGCGCGTGGGTTACACCGGCGCTGCTGGTGAGGCGGGTAATATCAAACTCGAAGCCCGGGCTTCGGATGTGAAGTTTGCCGGAGTTTCCACAGCCAACGCCGACGTTAAAGTGAATGGTGCGCTGCGCGGCGCTGATATTGATGTGTCAGCCATTGCTATCGGTGAAGTGGATTTCGGCTGGTTGTCATCCCTGGACCCTGCGGACCCGACCAGCGCGCTGACAGTTGCCGAGGAAATTGCGGACATTGAGTCTGAAGACATTCAGGACAATGCCCTCGAGAGTTTTGATGACCCCTTGGACATTACCAACCTGTTGGCGCTGGGTTTCCCGATTACGACGGCGATCGTCAACAGCAATGCGGTGGTCGAGATTGGGGACGGTGCGCTGCTAGACGCAAGCGGCAATGTTAACGTGACGGCGGACGCACAACGCAAGGCGATCGGCGGTACTGGCGGCCTCGCGACCGCTTCGCTGCCTCCGTTCGGGGTTGGTGTAATTTACGGCGAAGTGTCTGGCACCAGTGCCGCGCGGATCTCGGGCAACGCCGAGGTGAATGCGGCCGATCTTGCTGTGGTGGCCAAAAGCCGTAATACCCTTGAGTTAGCTTCCGAGGCGGAGATTGAGCGGGCAAGGCGGGGCAATGCCGGCAACACTGTGGGTGCGTTTTCCCTGGCCATTGGTGTCGCAGCCACCGACACCGAGGCAACGGTAGGCAAAGACGTGCAGCTGGCGGCAGAGAATGTGGAGGTTCGCGCCAGCAATCTCGACACGTTTATCACTGAAGCCAGCAGCTCGGCAGGCAGCACGGCGACGAATGCCCCGTCTCAGGGTGCGCTCACGCTGGCAATTTCCGCCTGGAACACTAATGCCCATGCTGCGTTCAATGCCAGCATGGCAGACGACGCCGGCCTGAACTCGCTGGATGTGGTTGCAGACAACCTGAGCGATGCTCGGGTCACCAAAGCTGAGGTCCAGAATGGTTTCAACGCCATCGACTACCTGATCGGCAGTAGGCGCCAGCGAAGCCAGGGCATTAATGCCTTTGTGCAGGGCCAGGTCAGCAGGACTGGCCAGCCGGCCGATCTGAGACTTGCCGCCGCCACCAGCCTGACATTCAGCCAGCAGAGTGCCCGCGCAGAGATTGGCGAGGGCGTGTCTTTGAACGCCGATGGCAATGTGTCGGTGCGTTCCCGAGTAGTCAACCAGGGTGTTCGCAGCATCGCTGACAGCCGCGCCAACTCGATGTCCGAGAAAGACGGTGCCCAGATCACCGGAAGCGTTGCGTTCACCTACGGCGATTACCTCCATTCCAGCCAGGCGATCATTGGCGACGGTGCGGATATCACTGCCCGTAACATCGGCGTAGGCGCACGAAGTGCCTTGCCTATAGATAACGACTACGATGAGATTCTGTCGACCTTTAACCCGGAAGACTGGGATGGACCCCAGGACTTCTTCGCGGCGATCAATGAAATCGCGCAGCTTTACTTCGACCCGGATGTGGCGGCGCTCGAGAACTTTGGCCTGGCCGATAACCTGCTGACCAGCTACGCCAACGCCTACGCCAACAGCATCGCACAAACCGGCGAAACCTCTACCGCGGCTTATGGCAGCTTCAACGGCACCTTCGCCAGCCATGACACCAAAGCCTGGGTAGGCGAAGGCGCGAAGCTGACCACCACCGGTGTCGATGAAGACTGGTCCAGCGAGTTCGCGGTGCCGTTTGACCCGCCCGAGGGCGAGGATGACCACGATCTGGACTTTGTCGACGACTGGAACTGGGCTGGTGGCGTGGACATTGACGCCCGCTCGTTCTCTGAAACGGCGGGTGTGACGGGTAACGTCTCGTTCCTGACCTGGATTACTGCCCGTAACTCACCCACCGGGAACTCGTTGGGTGGCTCGGTTGGCTGGACTGAATTTGATAGCAGCACCATCGCGGGTATTGGCGATGGTGCGCACATCACCACTACGGATCTGAAAGTCAATGCCAACACCACCGAACTGATGTATGTGGTGGCGCCCTCTGGGGGCTCTGGCGAGAGCATTGCCGGTAATGGCATTGTCAGCTACGCCAACGTGAATGCCACCACCCGTGCCAGCATCCACCAGGGTGCGAGAGTTGAGGCCAGTGCGGTCAACCTGGGTGCGGATTACAGCATCAATCTGTGGACCATCGGCGGCGCCGTGGCGATTGCCCCACCCAGTACCGATAGCTCCGGCTCATCGACAAAAGCCGCCATAGGCGTTGCGTTCGCCTATAACGACGTCCACAGCGACACCCGGGCGTATATCGGTGATAACAGTGACGACCGGGCGCTGGATGAGGGCGAAGAAGCTGGCTCAACTCCGGCTGACGTCGACATTGCCAGCGGTGACGCCGCAGGCCTGGTAACCGATGATCTTAACGTGGATGCCACTAGCCGGGGCACCGTGGGCGTTATCGCCGCGGCAGGCGCAGCCGCTGTCAATACGCCGGCCAGCGGTACCCCGCCACCCCCAACGCCGTCCCCTTCGCCCACTGTAACTCAGGCTCAGAACGGCAGCTTCACGGCGGCGCTTTCCGAGGCTGGCAGGGCATTCGGTGCGGTCGCCGGCGGGCAGCCGGGCAGCAGCATCGCCGGGGCCGGGTCTGTCACCCTGAACATGGCACAGATGGACACCATCGCCGAGGTTCGGGATACCGCTCTGATCAGCGGGCAGGACAATGCCGCCAGTAACGTCAACGTTCGTGCAATTGGCGATGTGGATCAGATCAGCGCGGCGGGTGCGGCGGCTATTGCCATTGCCGGCGGTAGTGGCAGTGCGGCTGCGGTGGCGGCGTCTGCGGCGTTTAACGATATTGATAATGAAGTCCGGGCTGGTCTGTACGGCGTCGACGGCCAAGTGAACCTTCTGGATATCCTCGCGGCGGGTTCGGGTGACATTTTGTCCATTGGCCTGGCGATGTCTGCGACGTCATCGTCCAGTTCCGGCGCCAGTGGCGCGGGATCACTGTCGGTTGCTGCTATCGCATCCGATTTCGATGCCGAAGTGGAGGACAGCAACCTTCAGGGTCAGGGTGATGGCAGCAGCGTTAATATCACCGGGTATGATCGCTCCCGCATCCTCACCGGCGGCGGCTCGCTGGCGTTGAACCTGGGTTCAGGCTCTGGTGGCAGCGTTGGCCTGGCCGCCACCTATGGACGTATCGATAACGATGTCAGTGCCATGATCCGCGGCAGCAGCCTCACCGGGTTTGACGGGGTGGGTGTAAGCGCTCTTGGCGCTGCCCGTATTCTGGGAGGGGCTTTTGGTGGCAGCGTGGCGACTGGCAGCTCCTTTGCAGGTGCGGGTTCGGTGTACATTCTGACCGTCGACAGCGATCTGCAAGCGGGCATCACCGGCCTGTATGGCACGCAAGACCATGACGGCGATGCGGAAACGCCAGATGTGCCGGATTACGACAACCTGCTGGCGGCGTCGGCGGTGGAGTCGGCTGGTGATGTCAGGGTCACCGCCCGCAGTGATGCCGGTACTACAGTGCCGGAAGACCTGTTCCGCATGGACACCGCCGGCGCGGCGGATGACTTCAATGGAAGTGCGTTGCTGGGTGTTGGTGAAGAACAGCCGGATCTGGGGCTGGATGCTGAAGGCCTGGCTTCGGGCGAGGTGGTACTGGGCTTTGCTGGCTCGTTCGGTGTCAGTGGCGGTAACGCAGCGGCCGGAGCTTCCATTGGCTTTACTGACCTGCGTGGCAGTTACGTGGCGGAAATCCGAGATGCGGACGTGACGGCCACCGACGGCGACGTGGACGTGTCGGCTCGCAATTCACGGCAGGCCATTGGTGTGGCGGCCGGTGCCAGCGTCTCTGGCGGCAACGGCGTATCGGCCATGGGCTCGGGTGCAATCACGCTGAGCAGCACGGAGGTAGCCGCCCGGGTGCTGGGGCAAAGCGCTCTGGATGCCGACAACGTGTCCGTCAGTGCTGCAGCCGATGGTAATTTCTTCTCACTCGCTGGCAGCGTGGCTGTGAGTGCGGGCGGTCAGGCGGCGGTTGGCGCCTCGGCCAGTTACAACGAGATTGGCGGCACCGTGTCTGCCGAGCTCGGTGGCAACGCCGTCGTTACCGATGGCGGTGCACTCAGTGAGAAAGGCACGGTGTCTGTTACGGCTGATCAGGACGCCGATATTGCCTCCATCGCGGTCGCGGGTTCGGTCGCGGCAAACCAGGAAGGGGTCGCCCTTGCCGGGTCCTCCAGTGTCAACATCATGACCCTGGGCACAAGTGCCCTGATCAATGCCGGCCAGGTGACGGCTGGCGATGTGGCTGCAACGGTGCGCACGGGTACCGAAGACAACCGAGCGAGTATCTGGTCGCTGGCCGGTGCTGTAACCGCCAGTGGTGCCGCGGGTGTCGGGTTGGCGTCGGCCACCAATACCATCACAGGCGCTTACGAAGCAGGGGTTGAGGGCACAGAGTTTTTGGAGACGGACACGCTGGCGGTTAACACCAGTGGTTTCTCGGAGATCAAGACGCTGGGCGCGTCGGCCGGTGGTGCTGCCGGGCTTTCGCTCGGTGTTTCAAATGCCAACAGTTTTATCAACAACACGGTCAGTGCGCGAGTTGAAGGCGCTAGGCTGAGTAATGACTCTGCAGACGTTGCTGTTACGGCGGCCGATAACAGCTCGATTGACAGCATCGCAGCCGGCATACAGGGTGGCGCTACAGCCATTGGCGCATCCGTGGCGGTCAATCGGATTGGTAATGACATTGACGCGGCCGTTCGCGGCGGGCAGCTCAGCGTTGCTGATCTGCAGGTACAGGCGCAATCCGATGCCCGGATTGGTACGGTTTCAGCGGGCCTCTCGGCTGGCAGTACCGATGGTTTGAGCGGCTCTGTGTCGGTGAACCTGCTCAACACCAATACCCTGGCGGAGATTGCCGAAGGCGCCCAGGTGGTGGCCCGGAATAATGTGGGGGTGCTGGCGGGTAATAACGATATTCTGGAAGTATTTGCTGGTGCCGTTGGCGTAAGCTCTGGCAACTTTGGCGGCGGCGCGTCGCTGGTTGTGAATCATATGCTGGCCAACACGGAGGCGTTGATCGCCGGACCTGGCACATCCGTCAGCGCCCTGGCGCTGGGGAACCCGAGCGGTCTTGAAGTGGCCGACGGCCGCTTGGCCGAGCAGCCAGAGTTGCTGGCCCTGGAGGAGCTGGCTGACCTGACCGCCACTGACCTCAATGGCAGCTCCCGTGAGGTTCGCGGTGTTGCGGTCAATGCCCAGTCTTTACAGAGCGTATCGACGCTGGCGGTAACCGGTGGGTTCAGTGCCGGTACCGGTGCTGGTGCAGCCACAGGGACCACCAATATCGTCGGTGGCAGCACACGAGCCGGTGTCGCTGGTGCAGCAATCAACGCCGAAACGGGGGGCGATGCCGCCCAGGAACTCGATGTACGCGCATCCAGCCATGCCTACACCAGCAACATGGGCCTGGGTATCGCCGGCAGTGGTGGTGGTGCCGGTACCGGCGTGTTGGTGGCGGATATTGTGAACCGCCAGACCGAAGCGTTCCTAAGTGATGTGGAGGCAAGCGCAGCCGGTGATGTCACCGTCGACGCCTATACCGGCATCGGTTCAACGGTGCTGTCTGCTGGTGCAGCGGGTGGTGCGGGCGGGGTTGCCGCAGGCAGCGGTACCTTCGCACTTCACGATGCCAGTACGCTCGCCTACATGGATAGCGGTACCTCGGTGACCGCTGGAGGCCTGAGCGTAAACGCAGAATCTGACAATCAGCTGCTGCTGGCAGCCGGTGCAGTCAGCGGTGCCGGTACGGTTGCTGTTGCGGGGGCTATGAACCTGGCGATCAGCTCACTGACCACCGAAGCGACCATTGATGGCGACGCACGGGACGGCAGCCGTGCCGGCGAGCGCAGCGCGATTGACGTCAGCGGTGAAACCCGGGTTAAGGCCCGAACTGACAGCAAGATTGATACGGTGGCAGTGGGTGCCTCCGGCGCTGGCGCCGTGGGTGTGGCCGGCAGTGTGGCGGCCACTGTTGGAGAGAACAGAACCATTGCCCGTGTCAGGGATACCGATGTAGGCAATGCGGGCACCACCGGCGCAATCCGTGTCGCCGCAGAAGATAATATCGACGTCAACAGTCTGGCCGGTGCCCTGGGTATCGGCGCTTCTGCCGCCGGGGTTGGTGTCGGCGCCGGTGGTACGGTGTCTGTTGTCCACTCTACCGTTGCCGCTTCGGTCGAGAACAGCCGTCTTGAAACAACGGGCGATGTTGCAGTCGATGCGCTCAGCAACACCACCGTCGATTCCGTCAGTGTGGCTGCGGGAGCCGGTGGCACCGTCGGTATTTCCGGTGCGCTTTCGGTCACCTTTATCGGAAATGGCGACCGGGGTGACGCCAACCAGGAACTGAACAAAGACGATGCGGGTACCCTGAATGAGCTGAACGCTCTTGCCAATGCAGATCGCGATGGCGCGGCGTCAGAGCTCCTGGAGGCGGGCGAGTCTGAGGCGATCTCGGCCAATGCGAGCTATGACGTGTATGCCGGCACCGATGCCGCACTGGCAGATACCACAACCGCAAGAGTGGATGATTCGGCGATTCGGGCTCGGGATGTGTCGGTAACTGCAACGGATAAAACCGGCATTCTGACGACGGCAGGAGCCGCCGGTGCTGGCGGGATCGGCGCGGGCGGTGCCGTGGTTATTGATCGGGCATTCAACACGGTGATCGCCGAAGTGACCGGCGCTTCCACTCTTGATCTGCGGGGTAATCTTGCGGTCGAGGCTCATGCGCTGGCCAGTGACGACTACGACCATGCTATATGGTCCACGGCGCTCGCCGGTGGTGCGGGGCTGGTGGGCCTCGGGGCCTCGGTGGTTGACGGCCGTATCGACAACCTGGTGCACGCAGGGGTTTCCGGAACGGTTTCCCGCAGTGCGGGTGGCGCTGCCAATACAACCGTGGCAGTAGAAGCTGAAGACGCCACATCCGTCGAGGTCGATGCCATTGGCGCAACAGCTGGCGCGGCGGCTGTCGGTGTGGTGGTGGCGACCGGCAGCAAACAGAGTGATGTCGACGCTAGAATCGAAAACGGCACATACAATGACCGCTTTGGTACCCGGGTAGAAGCGCTGTCTTCCGGGGCGGTGGATGTCCATGCCATGGCAGCGGCCGGCGGCCTTGCAGCCGCTGGTTCAGGCGCGATTTCAACCGCGCTGGACAGCACCAGCGTTCACGCCGGAGTTTACAACAGCAACCTGCAGGTTCAGGGTGCCGGGCTGGATGTGATTGCCGGCGCCACCACCGATACCACCGCGTATTCACAAGGCGTCAACTTTGCCGGCGGCCTGTCTATCGGTGCGTCCATTGCGAACGCGCAGACCAGCGCCGATGTGGGTGCCACCGTGGACGGTGACAGCGCTGTTGGCGGTATGGGCGGCGTGTCGGTCAACGCCAGTGTTGATAAAACCAGTAGCAGCGCCAACAGCGCAGAAGCCATTGCCGAGGGTTCCGCCGGTGGCATTGGTGTTGGCAACAGCGCCACTGAAGCCAATGCTGTCGGCTCTTCCGATGTAGCGGCGGTTCTGGATGCGACGGTATCTGTGCTGGGCAATGTTGATGTCAGCGCGGAAAACACCAGTGGGCAGTACGCCAAAGCCGACGGTTTCGCGGTGGGGCTTGCCGGGTCTATCGGTACCAACAAAGCCAGTGCGACGGCCGATGGCACCACCACAGCACGTTTTGGCGGTGCTCTTGATTTCCCCGTGCGCACTAACCTGACAATCCTGGCGGATAGTGAGACCCGCAACCGTATTGATGCCGAAGCCGGAAGCGGCGGCCTGATCGCGGGTGCGTCCACTACAGCGAACACCAGTGATACCAGTACAACGACCGCTGAATTGGCTAACCAGGGTCTTGCTACGCTGAACCGGCTGGCCATCAATGCCAGCCACACGTCTGATTTCAACGCCCAGGTTAGTACTGTTCAGGCATCGGCCCTGGGCGCCAGTGGCGGAACCTCCTTCCACGATGTGGATGCGACAGCGGAGGTCATGGTTGCCGATGGAGCACGGGTAGACGCCCGCAACATCGATATCGACAGCCGGGCCGAGGCCAGGAAAACCGGTGATGGCTATAACCTCACCACCGGGGCTGGTGGTATTGCCAACGCAGCCGCGGCCACGGTCACCACCAACGTGACGCTGAACAGCCTGGTGAACATTGGCAGTAACGCTGCCCTTGAAGTCACCGGCGACTGGCGTGCGCCCGGTGAATTCCTGGTTGATGCTGAAACGGTTTTTGACATCGATGACCGCCTGCTGATTGATGCCGGCGGGGTGTTACCCAACGGCCGTGGTGAGGCCTATGCCACGCTGATTTCTGTGGCCGATGTGTCAGTGGGGGAAGATGCCCGTTTAACTTCCGTAGGTGAGCTGGCCATGGGCGCGCGTACCGACGCTCGGGCCGACATTGGTGTGAGCGTCAAGACCTATGGCTTCTCGGGCGCTGCATCGGGCCTTACTAATCTTGAGATGACAGCGGATAACACGGTCACCATCGGTTCGGGTTCATTCCTGAAGGGGTACGGCGACGTCACGCTCAACGCCGGTATGAGTTCCGAGGGCACAGACGGGCGTTATGAGCTCACCGGCCGCACCGACCTGTGGAACAACACCGCGTTTGCGATGAATAATCCTCCGGTCGCGATGACTGAACTGGAAAACCGTTCCCGGGTAAACATTGAAAGCGGCAGTGTGGTAGAAGGCGTGCGCGACATCATCCTGAATGCGCGCCCAGGGCGCCAGGATCTGGTTGGCCGGGGCACCGGCACCGATCTGGCAACTCAGGCCGTCGAGGGAATCATCAACGGTATCAATGATCTGGTGGGCGGTGAGGAGATTTCCCTCCAGACGGTGACCGGGGTGACTGAAACAACCTCGGATGAAGTGGTTACGGTCAACGGTACCCTCAGGGCGGGCGTTCACAATAGCGAGCGCCTTGATCTGGGCTACACCATCGAAGACGACAAAATTGTCATCGTTGAAAACGAGCGCACCAATGGCATCAATTACCGCATCGTAGAGGGCTCTTACAACCAGACCATCCAAGACCGGATTGATGAACTCGCCGCCATGCAGGCGGAGTACGCAGCCTCACCCACCGAAAGAGCAGCCTTTCAGTCTGAGATCAATCTGCTGAGGGAGGCCCTGGCGGACTTCTATGTGGAAGAACTCGGGTACGACCGGAACACCATTTTCAATAATGGCCGGTTGATCGCACCGCAAGACCTGCCCATTCAGATTGTCGAGGTTGACCCGGTGATTGCCCGCGGCGGCAATATCAAGGTGACGGGAGACGCGCTGGTTGGGGCAGGCTCGCTGAACGCCCCCGGCGATGCCACGATTGAGATCCAGAACAGCAGCCCGGCATTCCTGCGCCTGAACGGTCTGGAAATCCCGAACGACGCCACAGGTGACATCACACTCAACGACTCGCTGGTCGAAAACAACGCGGACCTTGCTTCGCTGAATACCGGTGACCATGGCAGCGCGGCGTTCGGTCAGTTCATCAGTGGCGCGAATTCGGATGCGCCGTCGATTACGGTGAATAACACCTTCAACCCGTCAGATGTGGACTTGCCAGACACCTCCGAAACCGGGGAGGCTCTGTTCAGTGGCCTTCTTCCCACCGATATTTTTGTGCAAGGGGACATCCTGAACCTCGGTGGCAGCATTGAGCTGGAGAGCACTCAGGGCAGTCTGTATATCCAGAGTGACATCCGGGGTGACTCCCTCGATATCGGCGCGGGCGCCAACATCCTGTTGAGCTATGTGGACAGTTTCCGGCATGTGGGTAATGACCCTCGCGGTGCCGATTTTAATGAGCCCGGCTATGATCCGGGGACCTTCATTGCGGGAAATAATCTGGTCGCCAGCGCGCGTTACCTGAACATCAATGGCACCATCCAGTCGGGCATTGCGGACTGGTCGGTGGTGATTGATGAGGCTGCGATGGGCCTGATTGACAGTAATCGCCCGGCCAACTCCGTTGCGGGTGAATGGGTACGCATCACCGACTCAGACCCGAGTGAAGGCATCATCGGCTTCCGCTACGACTACGCCAACGAGCGCATTGTACTGGACGAAGTGGATGTGGCCGGGGGCTACATGGAACTGACCGGTGAGATCATGAGCACCGGTGGTGGTGAGATCCGGGTGATAGATGGTTATGGCCGGGTGAATATCCAGAACACCACCGGCCGGGACCTGCGCCTGGCAGACATCAGCCTTGGTAACGACATCGAGGGTGTGCTGCGGATCAATGACACTGACGTAGAAGGCGGCGAGACCGTCGTCAACAGCACCATCTACACCCGTCTGGGCGACGATGTTCAGATCTACAAAGGCAAGTATGACCAGATCGCCCGCACAGAGGCGTTCCTCAATGAGACGCTCAGCAATACCCGGCAGGCAAGTTACTCGCCGTCTGAAGGTCTGGATTATGTATGGCTTGAGGGTCAGAAGACCTCTCAGAAGCGAGTCATAACCAAGTACTGGGACACCATCATTGGATTCATTGATGGCGGAGAGGCGACCAGCACTACCATCGGGGATTGGGTGGATCAGGGCAGCGCCACGCCGATGGATGGCGCCGAATACGTTGGTTTCAATGTGGCGGAACTTGACGGTGAATCGTTCGAAACCGGCGATAACCCGATCACCGGCGACCGCAGCACGTGGACAGAGTGTGTTACCCGGGTTGTGATTTGCATCACGGAACGCTATTACGAGGAGTACACCGAAACCAAGGGCGGGTTCAGTATTTCGAGGAATGTGATCGATGCAGACCATGACATTGCCATCACGTTCAGTGGTTACGACAGCGGCAGTCTTTCTGTCAGTACCAATTCGGATCTGACCCTGGCCGGTGAGCTCAACAATGCCGACGGCGTCACTCGCCTGGTTGCCAGCAATGGCAGCATCAACGCGGTCAGCTCAGACGTGGTGATCGATGCCGACCGTCTCGAGTTTGATGCCTTCAGCGGGATTGGAAACGAGGGCACGCTGGCGATTGATGTCGGGGCAGGCGGCCTGAACGCCATCACCGCCATCGGGGATGTCAACCTGGATGCCATCCGTGGTGATCTCCTGGTGGACAGGGTCGACAGCAACAACGATGTGTTGCTCGCAGCTCAGGGCAACCTGGTCGGTCTTGGGCCTGACTCTCTGGTGCGGGGCAACAACCTGACGCTCACCGCACGGGCGGGTTCGATTGGCGCCGCCGGCAGTGCGTTTAACATTAACAGTAACCGGACCCGGTTCCGCGATGGCACTGTGACGGCTGCGGCACAGGGCGACATTACGCTGAACGAGACGATTGGCGATCTCCGCGTGGTTGAGATTGCAGCGGGTGGCGATGTCAGCATCTCCGTTGCCGACGGTGACCTGGTTGATGCCAACACCAATGATGTTCGCGACGAGCGCCGGGCCGATGAATTGCTAGACGTCTGGAACAAGGCCAACCTTCTGGGTGCAGGCGCAGAGGCGTCGCTCGAGCAGCAGAAAGAAGCGCTGCAGAACGCCGGCCAGGCCCGCTATGAGCGCTACTGGCAGTTGCGCCTGAGCCGGGATGAGTCGGGCAATCTGGTGGTAGCCGATTATGATCCGGACTATCAGTACACCCTGAACAGCTCTGAGCGTGACTTCCTGGTGAATAACAGTGGCTGGACAGACACTCAGCTGGCCGATTACCAAGCGAGTCAGAGCCAGGCCTACCACGACCTTCATAAAGAGTTCGGTGGTGCGGCCTACGATGAGGCCTTTGTTTACGAAGTCGATGCCGATGTGTTGACGGAGGTTGCCGATGGCGCTATCTGGACCGAAAGTCAGCTTCGCAACAGCGTATCCCGGGCCCTGATCGAGAAAGACGCCGGTGGCTCGGTGGTCAACGAAGACGCCAACATCATCGGCCGGAACGTGATCCTGAGTGCCAAGAACATCGGCCGGACCCTGGCGGGCGATGTGGTCATTGATGTGACCGATGGCCTCGACGGTATAAGCGAAGACGACCTGCTGGCGCTGGCGTCGGCGGAGTTCGATGACGTCATCTTTGATGTGGACAACCCCAAGCTGATTCGCGTTATTCAGCGAGAAGACCTGGATATTCAGGCCAGTGGCACCATCACGGCAACGGCTGACAGCGATATCTTCATGGGCGGTAAAACTGACTTTAACCTGTATAACGTTGATGGCGGCTCCGTCCGGATTGCCACCGATGGCGCCATTACCACCGCTCGGCCGGGTCAGACTGTGGTCAGTGGCAGCGATGTTGTCCTAGAGTCCGCCGCCGGCAATATTGGTTCGGCGGCCGCACCCATCCAGACCGCGATCACCGGTGACCTCAGTGCCCGGGCGGCGAATGCTCTGTACCTGGACCAACAGGGCAACCTGAGCATTGGTCGAGCCTTTGCCGGAGACAGCGTCTGGTTGTCCGTTGCTGGTGGCAATCTGGTTGGTGCCTACGATGACACGGGTATCAATGTGATCCAGGGCGGGGCTGTCAACCTCAACGTGGATGGCAACATTGGTTCCGACACACGCAGCCTGAATGTTTTGACCGGCACGGGTGAGGCGCTGAACCTGCAGGCCGGTGGTGACGTTTGGCTCGGAGTCGAGGCCAACGATATGTTGATTGGACAGGTGGAATCGACCGGTGCCATGACATTGACCGCTGCCACCATAGAGGGCGACGGATCGGGCCATCGGATCATCAGCGGCGGCCCGCTGAATCTGACTGCTGTCGGTGATATTGGCCGTATTGATGAGCGCCTGAATATTGCATCCTCTGAGCCGTCAGTGCTCAGCAAGACAGGGTCGCTGTATTTATCTTTCCTGAACACGGTGACTGGCGGTGGATTGGCCTCACTGGAGGGCGCAATCCGTTTCGACAGTCTCGGGGACGTAACACTCGACAGTGTGCTGGCCTCCGGCGGTGATATTACCGGCAACTTTGGCGGCAATGGGATCCTCGACACGATCGAAGCCCTGACCCTCCTGGATCTGGAAAGTGACGGCAACCTGGCCGTGAGCAATGCGAGCGCCGGTACTGCTGCGAACTTGGTTGCTGTTGGCAATGTCACGGTGGGGGAGGCTACCTCCGAAAACGATCTTGTGGTGAATGCCGGCCAGACCGCCGAGTTGCACCGGGCTGAATCCGTCAGCGGCAATGTCATTATTGACGCCGATGATGCGGCTGTGGAATTTGCCAATGCCGATAGCGCTGATGCCGAGATTCGTATCCACACCAGTGGTACCCAGACCCATGGCCAGAAGGATCCTGCGGCCGAGGGTTACCTTAGTGCGGACGGCCGGGTGGAGCTTGTCTCCTACGGCGACATCAGTTTCCGGCAGGCCCTTGCCGGAAAGGACAGCGACACGGCTGATCTGGGCGGCGATGTTTTCTTCGAATCCACAAACGGTGATATCACCGGCAATCTGGTTCGGGCCAGCCGGGACGTGATTACCCGGGCTCTGCGCGGTGAATTGTTCCTGGAGCGTATTGATGCCGGTCGGGGCTACACCATCAGCGCGGGACGGGACATCAATGTCGCTCTTGGAGGCAGTTTTGATTCCCGCCAGGGCTCTATCGAGGCAGGGAGGAACATTTCACTGGCAACCCTCGGGGTCGATGGTTCAGGCGGCGATATCCTGATTGGTGGTCTGCTTGCGAGAGAAGGAACGGTAAACCTGGATGCCGCAGGCGATATCCGTGTTGATGCATATGACAGCGGATCCGGAGCCACCTCAGGACGAATTGATGCAGGCCAGGACATCATTGCAAAAGCGGGTGGCAGTATCACGCTCGGAAATGGTCTAACTGCCGGTGCTGGTATTGCTCTGGATGCTGCAGATGAACTGGACATCAGTGGTGCCATCAATGCAGGGAATGACCTTGATGCTGCAGCCGGTAGAGGCCTTTCAATAGCCGACAGTATGGATGTAGGCGGCTCCGCTACCTTAACTGCCGGTGAATCCTTGGAGGTGGCAGGCAGGGTAACCGTTGGCGGGCAGATGAACGCCTCTGCGGGCGGGAACTTGTTGATGGCAGATAAGATTGATGTTTCTGGCGACCTGGTGGCGGAGGCAGGTGACAGTATCTCCATGCTGAACGTGGTTTCGGCAGGGGCGGATGTCAGCTTGCGGGCTGTCGACACCATTCTTGTTGATGTCATCGAGTCACTGGGAGACCAGGCACTGTCAGCGGGTGAGAGTGTCGCTTTCAGTCAGTTGCGTGCAAGTGGCGCGGTTTCGGTCTCGGCAGGCAATAGCATCACGGGTGGAACAATTTTTGTTCCCGCGGAAGTCAACCTGGCGGGAAGTGTGATCGACACTGTCATTAGTCACACAGGCCAGAACCTCACTGGTAGGGTGACAGGCTACGCTGGGGGGCTGGCCGGCCTTGTGGCGCTTGACATCGACAGTGCGGGAAGTATTGGCCTGACACAGCTGCATGCTGAGAAGGCCTCCGTTACCACCAATACCAGTGCATTTGCCGTCGATTCAGGCTGGATTGGCACAGAACTGTCAGTTCTGACTGGCACCAATACCCTTTACATGAATAACCGGGACGCTTCGATTCGGGATGTGGACGTTCAGCTGTTTGAGCCGGACACCCGTTTCAGCATGCAGATGCGCGATGGTTGGACCTGGGCCGATGCTTACGTCAGCCACTATAGGCCTGGGCATGATGTGCAAAGCCCAAACTACAATGCTGAGCGCGATTACACGGGCATTGAGTATAGCGGCGCAAGCGTTGCCCGTGATAACGATCGTTTCATGCAGGGCGGCGTGGACGCGGTTACCCGTGACCTGATGCAGGCGTTGGGTATGCCATTGCAAAGTGCGCCAGCAGTGATCTTTGAGACCGATAGTATCGGTGGCAGCGCGGTCAATCTGGATGATATTGAAGCCGCTAACACAACGGAGAACGCGGATGACGAAAAAGATGTCTGATTGCCTGCGGGTTGCTCGTCAGGGCTGGATAGTTGTAGTAGGTGTCGGGTTGGCAATGGGCAGCAGCTTGGTGCCTGCTCAGCAGGCGCCAGCCTGGGATCTCAGAACGCTGGATCCAAGCCTGCAACAGGAGCGTGCGCTTGAGAGCGAGGAGTACTTTCGGGAGCAGCCTCGGGAGCAGGAGCAGGATCCGTTGGAATTACCTTCGGACATTAACGGCCAAGGATTGCCAGAGTCCGATGTCACCTTCGAGCTTCAGGAAATTCGGGTCAACGAATCTGAGCTTTTGCCTATGGATATCATCCGCGATCAGATCGAACCCTATGAAGGCCGCGAGGTTAGTTTCGCTGACATTAATGCGTTGGTGGATGCCCTCAACGACCTGTACGCCGAGGAAGGCCTAGTCAACGCCCGAGTTATCGTGCCACCCCAGCGGATTGAGAACGGCGTTCTGACATTGAGACTGGTGGAAGGGCGACTCGGCAAGGTAATTATCGCCAATGATACATACAACCGAGGGAGTGTGGTTCGTTGGGGGTTACCGGCTGAACCCGGTGCTGTAGTGGATATCCGTGAGCTGCGCTCGGCGTTTACGCGGATTAATCGAACCTCGAACTTTCAGCTCAGGGCCGCACTGGCTGCGGGTGAAAAGCCCGGGGAAACTGACATCCGTCTGAATGTTGATGAGCAGCCACGATGGATCGGTCAGGCCTTTGTTGATAATGCTGGTTCTGAATCTACTGGTGAGGAGCGACTGGGTATGTCGCTTGTAATCAATGGGCCGCTGCGCATTGATGACCGCATGACGCTGTTTGTGGTGGGTTCGGAAGGCTCCCTGAACGGCCTGTTTAGCTACGATGCTCCGGTCAACCCGTGGGGCGGTCGAGTGGGTGTGCGCTTCAGTAAGGGCGATATCGAGATTGTTAAAGGGCCATTTGAAGCCCTGAACGTTACCGGTGATTCTCAGGAGGTCGCCCTGCGGTGGGATCAGCCCTGGTACTCCAGCGATGCTGTGCAGGTACAGTCTTATCTGGAGAACGCTGTTATTGAGTCCACTACGGAACTTGAGGGACAAGCGATCAGTGAATTCACTGTTGACCGCTGGTCAGCAGGGGTTCAGATCAACGGCTACCTGGCTAGAGCCAACTGGAGTTTCCGGCAGGGTGTGGTTCAGGCTGAGGTCGAAAATGTGTTCGGTGTCACCGATGACTACCAGCTTTTCGAAGGTGACGTCTCCTGGGTACAGGCGTTTGGCGGCGGATTTCTCGGACTGTTTCGTGGCGGCTGGCAGTTCGCTGACGAAGACACCGTGCCGGCAACTCTGCTGTTTCAGTCCGGTGGTGCTGGCAGCGTTCGCGGCTATCCGTCCGGGGCAGTGGCTGGTGCTGACGGCCTGTTCGCCAGTGCAGAGTTGCGTTATCGCTGGCGGCCAGGCCTGGAGCCGTTTGTTTTCACCGATTACGGCCAGATCAAAGATGTCAGCCCCTCGACTGCGCAGTTACATAGTCTGGGCGCCGGTCTGCGTTGGCAATACGGTGATCAGCTGAGTGGAGAGCTGTACTGGGGCCAGACCTTGCGGGAGGTGGTGCCCGACCAAGATAGCGGGAAACTGCAGGCCCGCATCAGTTACCAGTTCTGAATCATAGCAACCAAAATGAAGGACGTTTGCATGCTGCTTTACAATCACATCGTACCCCTGAACCGGGATAACCACCGCAATCTGAAGATCCAGATCGGACTGGGTACCGCGGCATTTGCCCGCGATACCCACTATGTGCCGCTGGCCGGCAGCGAGTTTTTCCAGGCCGCCCGTGACTACCCAATTGTGTTCGCTGGTGAGAAAGACGATGAGCTGGGTGCAGTAGCACTGCTGGGTCTGCGTCAGAACGAAAACCTATTTCTGGATGACAAGGATGCCTGGCGTGAGGGCTGTTATGTGCCCGCATTTGTTCGCCGTTACCCGTTTGTGCTCGCCGAGGGTGGCAAAGACGGCGATTACACCGTGTGCTTAGATGATAGCTTTCACGCCTTCTCAGAAGAGGAAGGTGAACCACTTTTTGACGACGAAGGAAAGGATACTGAGTATCTTAAAGACGTTATCAAGTTCCTGAATGGCTATCGCGCGGAAATTGATCGCACAAGGCAATTTGCCCAGAAATTGAAGGAGTTGGATTTGCTGGTAACGCGCGAAATTCGTGTTTCGAACCGGGAACAGAAGAATTTTCTGCTGCGAGACTTAAAGATTGTAGATGAGTCCAAGTTACGTAAGCTGGACGATAGAACTATCATCCAGCTGAGCCGAGATGGACATATGGGGTGGATTTACGCTCATCTCATGTCTATTGGCAACGCCAGCCGGTTCCCCCAGTATATGCCTCAAAGTGTGGGCGAAGCGGAGATTTCTTGATACTTGGGGGCTGCTCGGTTACCACAGCGGAGCCTGCAACTAAATATGCGTAACTGCCCATCCCATCTTAGGTGGCCGTCCAGGCGGTCACCGAATTAGATAATAAAGTCATTTAGTGCTGGCTTTTAATATCGAATCCTTGGAAGACGATAGATCGATGACATGCATGGATTATCAGTAGAGCCTAATGGGATATTACTGATGGATGTAATGTTAAATCCAAACTTATAGCTCAGGGCTTAGCCTCCAGATTATTTACTGTTTCCAGTTGTATGGTTGCAGCTCATGGATTGCGCACTGGCTTTTTTCTACGGTAGTACTGATAAAAATTAAAAAATTAACTTGATAGCAATATACTTTATAAAAGGTAATGATATGACACTTAATAAACTTCCATTGGCTCTTGCCCTTGCTGGTTTTATCGGCTCTCCGTTTGCTATTGCAGATGTAGGGTATGGGTTGAGTTTAAGTTATGTTTATGGATCTGGAGGTGGATGGGCTGTTGGACCAAAGCTTTTCTCTGACGACAAAGATGATAAATTTGTCGGTTCATTAGGTGTAGATTATATGATCAATCAGGGTGCATGGCGCCCAAACGTTGGAATTGGTTATCAAAAAGAAAATTTATTCGGTAATGCTAATATTGGATATAACTATACATCTAATAACTTTAATTTCGGTATAGGTGTTGGTATTACGAATACTGATGAAGACAATCCTGCTCTTCCTCGTCCTCCAGAAGGCCAAGAACCAAGCCCAGGAGCCCCAGGAGATAACGGCCCCCTCCCTTAGTCAACCCTAGGCCAAGTCTAATGCTGTTAATTGGAGTAAAGCTGAACAGGGATGTTTTAAGCCTCTAGAATTTTTATTAAAGAAATAGATACGGAGGTTTTTTGTAAAACGGCAGTGAAATTAATACGATAAAACACTCAGTAGGAAACTGGACTATTAGCTTTGTTGGAAAGGTGTTTTACTTTTAAAGTCATCAGATGCTTAACCTTAAAAAGATAAGTAACCGGGAGTTCAGATAATAAGTACGACACTCATGATTGAACGGCGAGAGGTGACCAACTGTCGAAGGTGGTACGCTTCAGATCGCCAAAGTCAAAGCAAGTATCACCATGAGCTATCAGCAGTTGACACAGGGGAAACGATACCAGATACCGGCTCTTCTTACGCATGGATATTCGCCGGCAGCTATCGCTACTGTAGTTGAAGGTTCGGGTTTTAACCCGTTACCGAAAAAGACAACAAGCAGGCTTTAACCAAGCTCTTTGTGGAAACCCGTTAAGAGACCACGCCGAAGTTAATCGGCGATGTGGTGGAGCAGATCGACAAGATCGTAAAACCCATCCGTTTTGAAGGCTGGCAAAACTCCAATAGTGGCCCGCGTTAAATCCAGAAGGTGCAGCTGGTAACGTTGGCTCAATTGGGCTTGGGCAAAGACAAAGATCTATCCAACAAGACCTACGCTTATATCGAAGGGCATTACTAACAGGGACGGACTTATGAATGTCAGAAAAAGAATCGCCAAAGGCACTACTGTCTTCCTTCTCTTCCAGTCAGACAGTCTCCTAGCTCCTGAGGATTTGTCAGTAGCGAGGGTTCGTTGGCCATGTGGTCAGGCTGAGCTAGAGATTTACTGCGTTCAGCGCCTGATTCACTTTCAGCTGAGCATCCTCTAGCTTTCAAGCGAGCCTCAATTGCTTCGGAAGGCTCACCGGTTTCAATAGCTGTGGAGGTAGCGACGGATCGGCATATTTGATCCAAGGTGATATTGGTTGTGGCTCCCTTGGGACGACGCGGCATTGGTGGCCTCTCTGCTGGCTTCACAGCATTGTCGTTGTGTCAGATGTACTCAAATCTTACAAACCAAGATAGATTTTGCAGGCAGAGATGGGATGAACCTGAAAAAGCTGCAAGGCCAAGCAAAGGCAAAACCTGGTGCGCACCTTGGTGCACTTTTGGTTTTTGCTTGTTTTTTGATCAATCTGGAATGGCTGAAACAGTGTAACTCATTGAAAAGACTGGTGCCCCAGGCAGGACTCTAACCTGCGACCTGCCCCTTAGGAGGGGGCTGCTCTATACAACTGAGCTACTGAGGCAATTCAGGGTTGTGAATTCTACCGTCAGTGGTCCGGTTTTTCTAGGCTTTGCCCAAACGGCGCTGGCCCTCATAACGGCCCTTGTCGCCTTTTTGGTCATAAATGGAGTTGCCCTGCACATGCCCCTGCAGCAGGGATAGCAGCTGATCAGTATTCTGCTTGCTGCGAAGAAGAGTCTGTTCGTTGCGTTGATTCAGCATGCGAACTTGTTCCAGAGATGCCTCCAGCCCTTGCCATGCCTGGTTTAACAAGTCCCGTGCAGGTGTGGGTAGTGACTGGATAAAAGACATTACAGCGTCGGCGTTGGTGCCGATCTGAAGCTGTGTCAGGAGTGCATTGCGCTCACGGATATTGCGATCCAGCTCAAGCAGGCATTCCTGCTTGAGCTGATTGTTCTGCTGAAGCTTCTCAAGATCGCGTGACTGAAGTGCTTCCAGCTCCGTCTCAAGCAGATGTTGCAATTTGGAAAGCCCTGACGCGCCCTGATCGATCAGAGCGCCGAACTTGATACAGACATCCTTGATGTGCTGGTCCGTCATTCAGTATCAGCCAAACAGACTGTCGAGTTGCAGCATGCGATCTGCAACGCGCGCATTGTCAATTTTGTATGAGCCATCCTCGATGGCGGCCTTGATCTGAGCCACACGGTCACTGTTCACATCGGCACTTCCGCTTTTTTCGCCCATAGAGCGCTGCAGAGCCTGTGCTGTATCGCTGATGCGTACAGTGTCGTCACTCCGAGACCGAGCAGCCTCTGTGGACGTATTGCCGGCATTCTGGCCGGAGGTCTGCGTCTGCTGCTCATTGACTTTGCCTCGGTTGCCTGCCGACTGGGCGGGAGACAGGCCGGGAAAATCGATAGCCATTTTAAATTACCTCGCAATCAGTTCTATGCAAGGGTATCGGTCGCCCTGAGTAAAACTTTAAGGATTTTTTACGTGTGTTCGAATTGCCAGTCAGTATAGCGTAACTGACAGACGGCTGCGAACCTGTGCTCAGGGGACACGCACCAGGCCGGGGGCTTCTACACGGGCGCGAATTTCTCGGCCGGAGCGGTTGTTAAGAACATCAATGACCTCACCAATGCGACCATCCTGTTGGGCCGTCCCCTCGGTTCGGATCACTACCCCGCCGCGGGCGGCTTCGATCACGACAGGGTCACCTCGGCTGACAGCGTCGGCCCGAGTCAGCATGCGGGGGGTAATGGGCGTGTCGGCACTGATGCTGATGCGAGCTTCATGCCCGACCACATTGTCCTGACGGTGGAAATAATCACCGGACAGGCCGGAAATGTCACGCTCGCGCAGCTGCAGCAGGTCCGGCTTGATGCGGCTGCCTTTGACGATTGGCGATGCGGCAACCACAATCGCCTTGTACTGTTTAACTCTCCCGGTGACGAACAGGCTCCAGCGAGGGCTGTTGCAACTGGCCTTGGCGGTGATCCTTTCGCCGCTGTGGAAGGGGAGTGAAACGTTGATGGGCGTTTCGCAGGGTGAAAATTGCAGCTGATCATTGATCGGGTTGAGTCGGACCTCAACTCGGCTCTCTGGTACTTTGGCCAATAAGTGTTGTTTAATGGCTTCAGTCACCTGCAAGTTGATTCTGGCTGCGGTATCATCGGCAGAGGCCGAAAAAGGCAGCATCAGCATGCAGATTATGGCAAAAACAGTGGCAACTGGTGTTAAAGTGGTATTATTCACGCGGGTGTCCTGGCTTTCGAAGCCGGGCGAAACTCATCGTTAGTGACCTCGGGGTTGGTTAAATCATGTCAGGGATCCTGGATACTGTAAACCTGCGCACGCAGATGGTCGGTCAAAACCGTCTTGAACTGTTGCTTTTCGGACTGGAAACCAATCAGCGATACGGTATTAACGTCTTCAAGGTGCGAGAGGTGCTGCAGTGCCCTGATCTGACGGAAGTTCCGCGTCAGACGAGTGCAATCAAGGGAATGGCGCATATCCGTGGCGAAACCATTCCTGTGCTGGACCTGTCCGAAGCCATCGGACGTCGGCCGATACCCGAGGAAGACCTGCCCAAAACCTTCCTGATCGTGGCGGAGTATAACCGCCGGACGTTGGCGTTCATGGTGCGCAAGGTCGATCGTATCCTGAATACCCAGTGGGATCAGATCATGGCCCCACCGAAAGAGATCGGAAACGAAAACTACCTGACGGCCGTATTCGAGTATGAAGGCAAACTGGTCGAGATCCTGGACGTCGAGCAGATTCTGGCCGATCTCTACCCCATGTCGACCGATGTGAGTGAGGAGGTCGCCACTCAGGATGATCGTACCCGTGCTCGTCAGCATCACGTTCTGATTGTCGATGATTCCGCAGTGGCACGAAACCAGATGCAGCGCAGTCTGGAAGACCTTGGGGTGAAAGTGTCTGCGGCAAACAATGGCCGCCAGGCACTGGACCTGCTCAAGGGGCTTGTGGAGAAGGGAGTTGATGTCGAAAAACTGTTCCTGATGGTGATTTCGGATATCGAAATGCCGGAAATGGACGGCTACACCCTGACGTCCATGATTCGTGAAGACCAGCGCATGTCCGGTTTGCATGTGGTTCTGCACACGTCACTCAGTGGCGGCTTCAACGTGTCGATGGTGAAAAAGGTGGGAGCCGATGGATTCCTGGCCAAGTTCAACCCCAATGATCTGGCAGGCGTGGTGGTAAACCGCATCCGTCAGGTTGAGCAAGGCTGACAGGGAGCATCTGCGGGTGAGCAGCAGCTTCAGTATTTCACCAGCTGAGTTCCGTGAGTTCAGCAGCTTTCTGGAAAAAAGTTGCGGCATCCTGTTGGCTGAGCACAAGCAATATCTGGTGCAGAGTCGGCTGGGCAAGATCATGCAGCAGCAGGGGTGTGCCAGTCTCAGTGAACTGGTCCTGCGATTGACTCGGCCAGGTGGCAACAGCCTGAAAGAGCAGGTCATTGATGCGATGACCACCAATGAAACCCTGTGGTTTCGTGATATTCATCCCTATGAAATTCTCCGTAACAGGCTGTTGCCGGAGTTGCACGAGAAAAGCCGGTTCCAGAAGCTGCGCATCTGGTCAGCCGCCTGCTCGACCGGTCAGGAGCCTTACTCAATCAGTATGGTGATTGACGAGTTCAAGCAGAACCACTCAGGCGCGTTTTCGTCCGGCGAAGAAATATTGGCAACGGATATTTCCACGACGGTGCTGGATCAGGCGCGTCGTGGCGAGTACGAGATGCTGGCGCTGGGGCGTGGTCTGTCACAGGAGCGGCTGCATCGTTACTTCGAGTCATCACCGAGTGGCAGCTGGAGCATCAAGTCCAACATCAAAAGCCGCGTGCGTTTCCAGAGTCTCAACCTGCTTGGCCCATACAGCTCGTTGGGTCAGTTTGACCTGATTTTTTGTCGCAACGTGCTGATCTACTTTTCGTCTGATGTGAAGCTTGAAATCCTGCGCAAGATGCACAAACAGTTGCGTCCGGGGGGCTATCTCTTGCTCGGGGCGTCCGAGTCTCTGTCGGGGCTGCCCGACCTCTATAAAATGATTCATTGCCGCCCGGGTATTATCTACCAGGCAATCTGACGTGATCGCCTTGCCGCCCTCTTGCCGCCTTGCCGGCATGATGGCGGTACAGCCTTGCCGCTTGCCACGCCACAGCCCTCCTGAAAATTGCCGCTCCTGTTCTCAATGATCCGCGATGGCGGACTTTCTCTGTTTATGGCACGCCGCTTGCTTGGTTACAGGCAAAGCAATCTGTAACAGGCTCGCATGCATGGCTATCAACTTTGACTCAGCACTGGGTATTCATGAAGACGCACTGAAGTTTCGTGCCCGTCGAGCCGAGGTGCTGGCCAATAACATCGCCAATGCGGACACACCCAACTACAAGGCACAGGATGTGGATTTTCGAACTGTGCTGGAAGGTACAACCGCAGGCTCCAGTTTGTCACTGCAGCGAACCGATGGTGGTCATCAGTCTGAATTTCTGTCGCCTGATGCCGCGGCCGATCTGATGTTTCGTATTCCGAACCAGCCCTCTGTGGATGGCAATACGGTCGAAACTCAGGAGGAAATGGCGCGCTATACCGACAACGCCATTCGTTACCAGGCTTCCTTTCAGTTCTTGAACAGCAAGTTTCAAGGACTGACACGTGCGATCAAGGGTGAGTAATCATGTCACTGAGTAATGTTTTCAACATCGCAGGCTCTGCCATGACGGCACAGACCGTGCGCTTGAACACCACGGCAAGCAATATGGCCAACGCCGAAAGTATCAGTTCAAGCGAGGCGGACACCTACCGTGCCCGTAAGCCGGTCTTTGCACTGAAGGAAGTGGAGGTTGAGCACCTGCCGGATCACCTGCAGACGCTGGTTCCGGGTCAGGGGGTTGATGTAAAGGGCATCATCGAAAGCGACAAGCCCCTGCGCATGGCCTACGAGCCCAATCATCCGATGGCCGATGAAAACGGTTACATCTGGTATCCGAATGTAAACGTGGTGGAAGAGATGGCCGACATGATTTCGGCATCCCGCTCTTTCCAGATCAACGCCGATATTATGAACACGGCCAAGCAGATGCTGCAGCGTACATTGACGCTGGGGCAATAAGGTCAGTAAGAGGATAGCGCCATGAGCAATGTAAACGGCGTCGGCAGTAACAACATCTACGATCAGATCAACCAGAACAATCAGGCGCAATCAAAGGCGCTGGACGGGCAGTCTGAAGACAGTCAGATGTTCATGAAGTTGCTGATTGCCCAGCTGCAGAATCAGGACCCCACCAGTCCGGCGGATCCGGCTGACTTCATGCAGCAGATTTCCACATTGAGCAATGTGGAGAGCATTCAAAACCTCTCCAAAACCATGCAAAGCATGAGCAGTTCCCTGCTGAGCAGTCAGGCTGCCTTGCAGGCCTCTTCGATGGTGGGGCAGCGCGCTTACGTCAATACGAACATTGCACAGCTGCAACAGGAAGAGGGGTATGTGGATGGTTTGGTCAGCCTGGAAACCGGGGTCAGCGATGTACGAATCTCAATATATGATGCCGGCGGTACGATGATCGACCGTGTAAGTATGGGTTCTCAGCCTGCAGGTGACCATAACTTTGTCTGGCAAGGCGGTGAGGGTGTTCCTCCTGGAAACTATCGTATCGTAGCGGAAGCTCCCATTGGGGCAGAAGGCAAGTACGAAGAGGTGGCGACCTACATGGGCTTCAATATTAACAGCGTCACTCTGGGGCAGAATGGAATTGGCATGAAAGTGAATACAGCCATTGGTTCCATCGATATGAGTGAAGTGAGGCAGCTGGGCTAACCCAGTCAACAGGGTAAAGCAAGAGGTAAATCATTATGGCGGGTTTTAACACGGCAGTCACAGGTCTAAAAGCAGCCTCAACGTTGCTTGACGTCACTGGTAATAATATAGCCAACTCCAGCACTGTAGGATTTAAATCGTCCCGAACAGAATTTGGTGATATTTATGCGACAGCAGTAGTTGGAGCTGGATCGGCTAACGTTGTAGGTTCAGGTGTGTTGGTAACTGATATCGCACAGGATTTTAAAGCAGGTACGATTGAATTTACTAATAATAACTTAGACTTGGCTATTAATGGTTCAGGCTTTTTCATACTGGATGATGGACAGGGTGGTATCAGCTATACAAGATCGGGTGCTTTTGAGCTTGATAAAGATGGTTTTATTAAGTCGAAGACAGATAAGTATGTCCAAGGTTTTGCGCTGGATGGTACGATCGGGAACTTGGCAGTAACCGAAAAGGAAAGTAAGCCTCAAGCAACTAATACAATTGATTTGTCTTTTAATATTGATGCGCGTGAAGATTCATCAACGCTATTGCCTACATATAGTAAAGATGAGCCAGGCTCTTTTACTTACACAACAACTATGACTGTTTTTGATAGTGTGGGTGATCAGCACACTATAAAGTACAATCTTGCAGAGCAGAGGCCTGTTCGTCAGGTTTACGAATTTGATATAGATAGTGGCTACCCCAAAATTTCTGGAGTGCAGTTGAGCGCCGCTGACTTTACGGGTAATGCACTTAATGAAACTTCAACGGGTTATCAGCTACTTTCACTTGCAGATGATCGAATTGATTTGTCCTCATTGCAATTCGATTCTACTAGCGGAAACTTAAGCTTTGAGTTGCATGCATGGGCGACTGATGCTGGTGATCTTATCGTAAAGGATGATACAGACGCTAATGCATTGCAGTTGAATACAAATGTGAAAGACCAGTATCGTGACGCTAATGAGTCTCGAACATATGATATTTCTATTGCTGATGGAACTGGTGCGGCTGATGATATTGGAGCCGCTGGTGAAATTGTGATTGCTGGTGTAAGGGTGCCTATATCTGAAACTGATGACGCTCAGGAAATTGCACAGGCAATAAAAAACCGTGAAGCGGTTATACTGGATACGAATCCAGATATTGAGTCAATTATTATAGATACAAGTGGTAGTCAGGCATCTTTCACAATTAAATTTAAAGCTGGTGTTGGTGATGTGGATGATTCAGAGTACGCTCCTCGTCTTAATATCAATACTGCACCAACTGCGGCGTCTGTTACCATCGGTGATCAAACAATAGCAGGACCCGTAACTGACCAGTTAGTAGGTTTTACGAGTGTTATTCAGGGAGATAATAGCTTTCAAGGTAACTATCGAGTTTATGCATATCTCGATAATGATACTTTATTGAATTTAGGGAAGCTTCAAGACCCTGGTGAGGGGCTTGAAACAGAACCTGGACCAATACTTATTCGTTTTGATCCAACTAACGGTATTTTGACTAGCGTTAATGGACAGGAGTTTCCAGCTGGTGCACAAGTGCCCTCGGTTACTATTACAGTGGATGGTAATGATCAGTTTGAACCAATTAGTTTGGATTTAACTGGTACAACTCAGTTTGCATCCGCATCCATCGTAAAGAATATGCAGCAAAATGGTTACACAAAAGGTGATTTGATCGGTGTAACCTTTGGGCAAAACGGTGAAATGATTGCATCCTTCAGCAATGGACAAAAACAGGCGCTTGGGACTGTTGCAATTGCAACATTCGAAAATCAGGCGGGTTTGCAGCCTAGTGGTAATACTGAATGGCAGGCGACATTGACCTCTGGCAACGCCACACCAAATAGGCCGGGCACAGCGTTGGCAGGGACGCTGAGATCTGCAGCCCTGGAACAGTCGAATGTCGACTTGTCTGCTGAGTTGGTTAAGCTGATAGAAGGTCAGCGCAACTTCCAGGCAAACTCCAAGACGCTGGAAACGTTGAACACTGTGACTCAGGCCATCCTGCAGATCTGATTACACGCGTATTCGCACTTCAAGCCGGGCTCTATGCCCGGCTTTCTTGTTTATGGCACACAGTTTGCTTAATACAGGGTAAAGCCAGTTAAAACGGCAAAGGTTTACCGGAGCAAACAATGGATAAAGTGCTGTATGTCGCCATGACCGGTGCGCGTGAAAACATGTACGCGCAGCAGGCACACGCCAACAATCTGGCCAATGCGACGACCACCGGCTTCAAGAGCGATTTCGAGCAGGCCCGTGCCATGCGAGTGCTCGGCGATGGTTACGAGTCGCGCGTCTATGCGATGAGTGAACGTCCCGGCACCGATCTGGACAGCGGTACCCTGATGCAAACCGGCCGTGATCTGGATGTGGCTGTAGAGGGTGAAGGCTGGATTGCCATTCAGGGCCCGGACGGCAACGAAGTGTATACCCGCAATGGTTCCCTGCAGATCAATGCCGCTGATCAGTTGGTGACAGGCAGTGGCTTGCCGGTGATCGGAGCAGGGGGCATTCCCATTGTCATTCCGCCGGCTGAAAGCATCACCATCGGCAACGACGGCACAATAACCATACGTCCACTGGGGGAGAATGCCGTTGAAATTGCGCTGGTGGATCAGGTCAAGCTGGTACAGGCCGAGCCGGGGCAATTGTTCAAGGGGCGGGACGGGTTCATGCATACCGACAACGATGCTCCCTTGCCTCAAGCGCTCAACGCCCAAGTGCGTGCCGGCTATCTGGAAGCCAGTAATGTGAACGCCATATCGGAACTGACGGCCATGATCAGCCTGCAGCGTCAGTTTGAAATGCAGGTCAAAATGATGAAGACGGCGGAAGAACTGTCCACCTCTGCATCTGAAATTCTTTCACTGAGCTGATATTAAGGAGTCTGCCCCATGCACGGTGCCTTGCATGTCGCTAAAACCGGTCTGAGTGCACAGGATACTCAGCTCAAGGTCATTTCCAACAACCTGGCCAACGTCAGTACTGTTGGTTTCAAAAAGGATCGTCTGGAGTTCGAGGATCTGCTGTATCAGATCCGACGCCAGCCCGGTGCTGCCACCGGAGAGGATTCCATGTTGCCCTCGGGGCTGCAGCTGGGCAGCGGTGTGCGTACGGTCAGTACCCAGAAGCTGTTCCACACCGGTGACATGCAAATCACCGACCAGCCCTTCGATGTCGCCATCATGGGCCGGGGATTCCTGCAGGTGGCCATGCCCAATGGTGATATCGGCTATACCCGCAATGGCGAGCTGCACCTGGATGGGGAGAACCGGCTGGTCACTTCTGAGGGATATCTGGTTGAACCGGCCATTACGCTGCCGGATCAGGTCATCAACTTCTCGGTCGGTAACGACGGGACTGTCAGTGTTACGGTAGCCGGAGATCCCAACCCGGTTGAGCTGGGGCAGCTGGAAATTGCAGATTTCGTGAACCCGCAGGGGCTGCAGGCCATCGGGCAGAACATGTTTATTGAAACGGCTGCCAGCGGTGCTCCGGTTGTTGGTGTGGCCGGTGAAGAGGGCCGTGGCGTCATCAAGCAGGGTATGCTGGAAGGCTCCAATGTGAATGCGGTCGAGGAGCTGGTGGACATGATCACAACGCAGCGCGCCTATGAGATGAACTCCAAGGTGATCTCGACCGCCGACGAGATGCTGTCCTATGTCAGCCAGCAGCTCTGATAACCGGATAGGGTGAAGATGATGATAACCAGACTCCTGCGACTGTGGCCATTGCTCGGGCTGATGCTCCTGACAGGGTGTGTCAACAAGGCACCCAAGCCGGACAATCCCTACTATGCGCCGATTCAGCCCGCGCAGATGCAGCAGCCCAGACCGGTCAATGGTTCCATCTATCAGGCCGGTACCGGTATGGATCTCTACAGCGACGGCCGTGCCCATCGAGTCGGTGACATCATCACGGTGGTGCTGACTGAACGCACCCAGTCTTCAAAAAGCTCCTCGGTCGAAACCGATAAAAGTACCGATGTGGGTATCAGCGCACCCACCGTGATGGGGCGTGATTTGACCCTGCTTGGCAACCCGCTCAGTGCGTCCATGAACAGCAACAGTGGCTTTACCGGAGAAGGCAGTGCGGACATGCGTAACAGCCTGAGCGGCAACATTACCGCGACCGTCCATCAGGTACTGCCGAACGGGACCATGCTGGTACGTGGCGAAAAATGGCTGACGTTGAACCAGGGTGACGAGTATATCCGCGTCAGCGGGCTGGTTCGGCCCCAGGATATCGGGCCGGACAACAGTGTTGAGTCAACCCGTTTGGCCGATGCACGCATTACCTACAGTGGTACCGGAGCCACCCACGACGCCAACGTAATGGGGTGGTTGGCCCGTTTCTTCATCAGCCCGTTGTGGCCGTTCTGAGGGTTATCAGTATGAAAACGCACATGAAACGACTGCTGCGAATGGGACTGTTGCTGCTGGCCTTGCCCGCGCTGTTTGCAACGCCGGTCCAGGCCGAACGACTGAAGGATATCACCAGTGTGGCCGGTGTGCGTACCAACCAGCTGGTAGGGTACGGTCTGGTCGTGGGACTGGACGGCACGGGTGACAAGACCAGCTTCACCTCGCAAACCTTCCGCAACATGCTGAACAACTTTGGCGTAGCCATTCCGCCGAACGTGGATCCCAAGTCGAAAAACATAGCGGCCGTTGCCATCCACGCAGACCTGCCACCCTTCGCAAAGCCGGGGCAGCCGATTGATGTGACCGTGTCCACAATTGGTGATGCCAAAAGTCTGCGTGGCGGCAGCTTGTTGATGGCGCCACTCAAGGGGGCTGACGGCAACGTCTACGCCATCGCACAGGGCAACCTTGTGGTATCGGGGTTTGGTGTCCAGGGGAATGATGGCTCGCGCCTGTCTTTGAATGTACCCAGTGTCGGGCGAATTCCCAACGGGGCGACCGTTGAGCGCACGGTGCCCAACGCCTTTGCCCAGGGCGACAGCCTGATGTTCAACCTGAATCATCCGGATTTCACCACGGCCCGTCGGGTGGCCGAGCAGATCAACAATCTGTTGGGCCCCGATATGGCACAGGCGCTGGATGCCGCATCCATTCGTGTACGCGCGCCGCGTGATCCGTCACAGCGTGTCTCTTTCCTCTCGGTGCTGGAAAACCTCGAGGTGCAGCCCGGAGAAGAAACGGCCAAGGTCATCATCAACTCGCGAACCGGGACCATCATTATCGGTCAGAACGTGCGCGTATCCCCGGTGGCCATTACACATGGCGGACTCACCGTCGCCATTACCGAAAACCTGGATGTGAACCAGCCCAACGTGCTGGGCGGTGGCAATACGGTCGTCACGCCACGTACCGAGATCGAAATCGCCGAGGGATCGGGCCGCATGTTCGAGTTTGCCCCGGGGGCGACCCTGAGCGACATTGTTGAGGCGGTCAATCAGGTTGGGGCAGCCCCTGGCGATCTGATGGCCATCCTTGAAGCGCTGAAGCAGTCCGGTGCGCTCAAGGCTGAACTGGTGGTGATCTGATATGGCGATTGACAGCGGCAGAATGAGCCCATCTCAGGCGGCGCTTTATACCGACCTGAATCAGCTGAACAAACTGAAGTCCCAGGCGGGCAGCGACCAGCAGGAGGCGCTGAAGGGGGTGGCGCAGGAATTTGAGCAATTGTTCATGAACATGATGCTCAAAAGCATGCGTCAGGCCAGTGATGTCTTGGCCTCTGACAGCCCGTTCAACTCCGGAGACGTGAAGTTCTATCAGGAGATGTTTGATCAGCAGCTGACGCTGGATCTGTCCAAAAAAGACAGTATTGGCCTGGCGGACATCATCGTCAAACAGCTTAGCCAGCAGCATGGCTCGGTCGTAGCCCCTGACCAGGATGAGGAACAGGGCGATCAACTTTCCATGACGGAGCAGATGTTGGCACGTGCCTATGGTGGCGGGCCTATGCCACAAACGCCGGCAAGTCATTACCGTGCACCATCAGCCAGTAAGTCTGAACAGGAGGACGCCGAGGCGACTGCTCCTGAGCTGGCAGATAATGGCAACGCCGCGTCTGGGGCCGCAGTCGTAAAAGAGACCCTGCCCAATCGTTTTGAAACTCCGGCCGAATTCATTGAAAAGCTGATGCCGCTGGCAGAGCAGGCGGGCAGGGAGCTGGGTGTAAACCCCAACGTGCTGCTGGCGCAGGCGGCGCTGGAGACCGGCTGGGGCAAGTTCATCACCCGTGACACAGCCAGCGGTGCAAGCAGCCGTAACCTGTTTAACATCAAGGCGCACAATGGCTGGGAAGGTGACACCGTGCAGGTTCAAACGCTGGAATACCGTGGTGGTGTACCCGAGAAGGAGCAGGCGCGCTTCCGTGCCTATGACAGCTACGCGGACAGCTTCAGTGATTACGTCAACTTTCTGCGCAGCAATCCACGTTATCAGCAGGCGCTGGAGCAGGGTGCCGACCCTACCCGTTTTGTTCGTGAGCTGCACAACGCAGGTTATGCCACCGACCCTGAGTATGCCAGCAAGATTGAGCGTATTTTCAGCGGTGATCTGCTGGCCGGTCTGGGCTCTGGTACTCAAGAAGGCTGAGAACTGGCCGATAACACATATGTAAACAGTGCTGGTGCTTTATACCGCACTCATCACGGAGCAACATCGTAATGTCCTATGGTCTGTTGTCACTTGGCGTTCAAGGTACGCGTGCTGCCCAGTCCGGGCTTGGCGTTGTGGGTAATAACATTACCAATGTCAATACGCCTGGGTATACCCGACAGATTGCACAGTTCAGCAGCCTTGAAGGTGGCGGTGTCAGCCAGAACGAAGTTGCGCGCATTGCGGACCAGTATATTACCGCCCGCCTTTGGAGTGACAACTCACGCTTTGAAGCGTCAAAGGCATACGAGGCACTGGCCAGCCAGCTCGACAACCTGCTCGCCGGTGACAGTACCAGCCTGACCGTCAAAATGGACGATTATTTCTCGGCACTGCAGGCAGCCAATGATGACCCTGTTTCATTAACCAACCGCGAGCTGTTTCTGGCAGAAGCCGACGCACTGGTACGGCGTTATCACGACCTGTATGACCGGGTTGCCCAAATCAACGAAACCGTCAATACGCGTATTCGTGAGCTGACCGAGCAGGTGTCGGTGTCGGCAGGCCAGATTGCTGACTTGAACGACCGCATACGTGTTGCAGAGGCGGGCAGCAAGGATGCGTTTGAACTGCGAGATCAGCGTGATGAAGCCATCAGGGAGCTGTCATCACTGGTGGATGTGAAGGTAATAGAGCAGGCCGGTGGTGAGCTCAGCGTATTTGTCGGTAATGGGCAGCCACTGGTTGTAGGGCAGTCCGCCTACGAATTCGTTGCTCGCGAGAATGAGTTCAACCCCGCCAAGTATGAAGTTGGGGTAGTGATTGCGGGCAAGGAAAATATCATTACCGACATGCTGACCGGCGGGGAGCTGGGCGGACTGATCACCTACCGTCGCGAAACCATGGATCGCAGCCTGAATGAACTCGGGCGCCTGGCCATTACCTTTGCCGATACCATGAACGAGCAGCACCAGAAAGGCATGGACTATGACGGTGAAATGGGCGACAGGCTGTACAACGATATCAATGCATCAGAGTTGATGGCCTCCCGTTTTCGGTCACGTTTTGATGCTTCCGGCGACGTTCGCATCACGGACAGTTCCAAACTGCAGCCCAGTGAGTATGAATTGATATTCACAGGTCCCAACGATTTCCGTTTGACCAGACTCAGCGATGGCAAGAGCTGGACACAAAACGATTTTACAGCCACGGCCTCTGCCTCGGATGTGGATGCCGAAAATGAACTCTGGTTCGAGCCTACAACAGGAGAGCTGGTGCTCCAGGTGGATGGCTTCAGGGTGGATGCCAACAGCAGTGGGCCGTTTGCCGCCAATGAAAAAATGATGATCAGCCCGGTGCGTACCGGCGCTGACGATCTTGAGCTCAACATTCGTAATGGTCGAGATCTGGCACTGGCATCTCCGGTCATTATTTCGGCGTCAGGCAGCAATAGTGGTACAGCAACCGCATCTGTCAATATCGCCACAATTGACGATATGACCGAGACGGATCCCCGTAACGTGTTCCCCAAGCTGCCACTCGCACTTGCGTATGACAGCAGTGCGTCACCGGCCTGGACGGTGACCGATACCGATGGCAGTACAGCCACTTGGTCTGTTGCCGTAGATCCCGCAAGGCCTGACCGACTTGAAATTACGGAACAATCAACCGGGCGGACCCTGCTGGACGTGAAACTGACCGGTCAGTTGCAGGACAACGACAGCTTTAGTATTGACTATAATTTCAGCGCGGATGGCTCCAGTATCGGTATTTCAGATAACCGCAATGGCTTGCTGATGTCTGATCTGATGAAGCAGACAACGACGCTTGAAGGCAGTTATCAGGACAGCTATGGCCGTCTGATTGAACGTGTTGGCACTGACACCAAGGTCGCACAGATGGATCGAAGTGCTTCAGAGGCTGTTTTGCGTAACACAACCGCTCAAAAAGAGTCGGTGAGTGGCGTTAATCTTGATGAAGAGGCGGTTAAGCTGATCCAGTTTCAGCAGGCATATCAGGCCTCGGCTCAAATCATAAGCGCCTCCCAGACTATTTTTGATGCACTTATTCAGGCTGTCTGATAGAGGAGAATACGCACATGAGACTGTCAACTAACCTCTTCTATTCGCAGAATGAAACCAACATCAGTGAAGCGAATACCCGGCTGTACAAGTTGCAACAGCAGCTGTCGACCGGCAAGAAGCTGCAACAGCCGTCCGACGACCCGCTGGCAACAACACAGATCATGAAGTTTGATCGTGTTATCGCACGTACCGAGCAGTTCAGGGAAAACATTTCGATCTCTGAACGACGCCTCAGCTATGAAGAAACAACGGTCGACTCGGTCGTGACGAGTCTGCAGCGTGTTCAGGAAATTGCGATTCGTGGCAACAGCGGTGCCATGTCCGATGATGACAGGCAGATTCTGTCGGATGAGCTGGGTGAAATTCTGGATCATGTCAAAGGACTTCTGAACACTCAGGATGCTCAGGGCGAATACATGTTCTCTGGCTTTCGTGGCAATACCCAACCTTATGTACTGAATGCTGCAGGCACGGGATACGAATATCAGGGCGACTCCGGAGCACGCTTTCTGGATATTGGCGAGAACTCCACCATCCAGTCAACGGACCCGGGCAGTGCCATTTTTGGTGACAGTACGAATAATGTCCTGAATCAGATTCTGGACCTGAAAACGGCACTGCAATCAGGCACAAACATGTCTACAGCCGCAGAAGGCGTCAACGACTGGTATGGCAATATTGTCAGCAAGCAGGCGCAGCTCGGATCCAGGCTGCGTGTACTGGAGGATCAGGAAATCAATCTGACTGATCTGAAAACATTCACCGAGTCAACGCGTTCCCTGTTTGCCGATACAGACTACTATGAAGCCATCAGCCAGCTCTCGCTGGAATCGACCGCACTCCAGGCTGCATACCAGAGCTTTGGCAAGGTGCAGCAGATGAGTCTGTTCAACTATGTTGGCTGACCACATGGATAGATCAGTACTGAAACATGCCAGTACCGAGATGCTGATTGAAACAGCCCTTGAGTGCGCGCGGCTGCAGGCAGACATACTGGAGTCCGATGAAGACCTTACGGGAGAGCAGCTGGAGCGTTTGATCGAGATTGAAAGCCTCAGGGATTATGTCGTTCACCTGATCAACTGGCCCTCAGTGAATGGTCTTGAAGCTGTTCAGGAACCGCTTCAGCAGCTGCAGGCCCTGGATGTGCTGAATCGGAATCGGTTGGAGAAAAGGCGAACAGAGTTGATTGAACAGATCGACCTGCTCAAAAAGCGGCGCAACGTTGCCGGAAAATACATGAGTTTCCGGTAAGTTTGCTTTTAGATGATGCAACTTAAAACAGGTATGCCCTATGGACGTTAACAATAATGTTGCGGTAAATAGCGGAGTTCCAAAGCCGGCAGGCTTGGATGGTAGTGCCCAGACTGAAAAAGCCCGACAGACAGCTAACACTGGACAGGATTCGCAGCCACCACAGTATATGGTTGAGCCTGCAGAAAAGACGGACCCCAAGGCAGTACAGGATGCCGTTGAAAAGTTGAGTGAATTTGTTGAAACCGTCAGCAACCGTGGGCTGCAGATTTCCATTGACCAGGATTTGTCGCAGGTCGTACTGAAAGTGGTCAACAAGGACAATGAAGAAACGATCCGCCAGATCCCGACCGAAGAAGTGCTTGAGCTCATGAAGCGGATGAAGGACTTGTCGGAAGAGTTCTTTGGTGACGCCACCGGTCTGTTGGTCGAGAACAAGGTATAAGGAAACGCGTTTTGAGTCATAACGAGATGATCACCAATCAATTTGGTGAGCAGTACCTCTATGCCGTGAACCGGAGCATGTTTGAGCAGGAAAGCGCTCTGGAGCGAATAGAGCGTGAGTTTGGCAAGCTGCTGGAACGTGAGGACTCGCTGATCATCTTCGTTGGCTCTGATTCGGGTAATATCATCCGCTACGTTCTGGGACGAGAGTTGCCAGTGGGCGCGCGTTACATCTTCATAGAGCCTGAAAGCATCCTGAATCAGGTCGCGTCTACTGTGGACTTGAGCCCGGTTAAAGATCGAGTGTGGCTGGTAACGCCTGAGCAATTCGAGGATGCCTCGCAGGAAGCCGGTATTACGAACTACATGTATGTCGATGGTGTTTTCCTGATACGCAGCCTGTCGGCAGAGTATGGCTTCTTTGCTCAGTACCGATCCGAATACTGGGATCTTGACAGTTATATCAATGATGTACGCTGGAATGCTCAGGTATCGCTGGGGCAGGATATTTTCATCAAGTGCCAGTTGGAGAACTGTGCCGATAACCAGTACCCCATAACGGATATCAAGGGGTGTCTCCAGGATAAAACAGTAATTGTTTTGGGTGGGGGGCCAAGCCTTGATGAGCATATCGAATGGATCAAGCGGCACCGTGAACAGTTGGTGGTATTTGCTGTTTCGCGCATATCGGCACGCCTGCTGCAGGTCGATTTGCAACCGGACTTCGTATTCTCCGTTGATCCACAGGATATAAGCTATCAGCTCAGTAAAAAAATGCTCCGGTTTGGTGATGATGTGGTCTTTATCAATCAGTACCACGTCGCCCCGAAGTTGTTGTCGCAGTGGCCTCACCGAAAGTATTTTACAGGTGCGCTGTTACCCTGGACGTCAGAACTGAACCCGGAAGAAACGTTCAATGGGGCTGGCCCCACGGTGACCAATTCAGCCATAGCCGCTGCCGCATGGTTGGGCAGCAAGCAGATTTTGTTGGCAGGCGTGGACCTCTGCTTCACCCCTGAAGGTTTTACGCATGCCGAGGGCAGTGGCGAGAGGGCCGCTGGCCCCAAAACGGATCTGTCCAGTCTCGTGCTTGAAACCAACGCCGGCAGCCTCGCAAGTACCACGCCCGATTATGCATTAGCGTCTCGAAATATCGGCCTGCAGGCGCAGTCGCTCAAGAAAAGCCAGGTGCGCATGATCAATCTCTCGGCGGGTGCTGCGAAAATGGAAGGGGTTGAGTACAGATCTCCCAATGAGGTCATCCTCGAAAATGTGTCTAAGGGTATTCAGCTGCCGGCACAAAACGGCTTCAATAGCACCAAACGACTCAATGCAATCAAGCAGGAGCTGAGCGATAAAGCGGAGCAAGCGGATCAAATGCTTGCCCTGATTCAGCAAGCAAGTGATGTGCACACGCGCATGTATGAAGGCGATACAATCAATCCTGCATTGAAACAAGAGCTTGAAGACCTGGATGGCAGAATATCGGATGAGCACGAGGACATATTCAGGCTTGCCAAGATGCTGTCAATACTGGGCTTGTTGCGCATGGCGCAATCCTTCAGTGACCTTGAGGATCTGGAGCTGCATCAGGTCAAGCAACGTCTTGATATCTATTATGCCGCTTTGGAAGATGGCACCAAACGTCTTAAGCAACATATAGCATCTGGTCTGTCATCCGTCGAGGTGAGGTTGCAGGAGCAATCACTCCGGAACATGGGGACCAAGGACGTTGAGGCTTTGGGGCGGAAGTGGATTGAGCGAGGGGAGCCTGGCCGTTTTTTCCTCTGTGCAGATGCGCGAGTGGAGGCGGATGTTCTTGATTCACTGAAACGATCCTATGAAGACGAAATGCGGTCTGAACAACTCACAACCTTTATTCAACAGAGCAAGCTGAACAACCTTCATGCGCTTCCGGCCCGCATTCGCTATCTCAAGGACAAAGCGGACCTGAGTGCGCTGGAAATGTTGCATGCCTCCTTGAAGGAAAACGAAGACCTTAAGCCGTATCTGCCCTTGATAACAGCGATCATCGCGCAGCTGAAGCAGCAGCCTGACATTGCCCTTGCAGAGTTATTGCCGGTAATGGAACAACCGGCTTCGCCGATACTGGAGCAGACACTGGCAATGATGGTCAGCCTGTGTGCAGAACTGGGCCATCACCAGGCAGTCATGGATGCAATGGCGGGGCTGGCCAGCTTGAACGCTTTTTATCTGGACCTGTATTCCGATGCCTTGATGGCGAACGGACAGGCGAGCGATGCCATCGAGCATCTAACCGAGTATTTGCAGTATTTCCCGGGGGACCGGCCAGCAGCTGTCAAACTCAAGCGCTGGTACCAGGAAATTGGTAGTAATGACGGCGTACTGTTGGCGGACTCTTTGCTTGAGGCGCAGTCGACAGACGATTAATTAGAAGTATGCCTCCCCGATACATGTATGGTATCTGGGAGGCAACTGGTTCAGCCCTGAGGGTTGTGAAACTCTTCAGGAATCTGGTCCCAGGCATCCTTGATCTGAAAAATAAGGTCGCGTGCTTCTTTCAGTGCTTCTACATCATTTTTATCGGTCGCGACCAAAAGGCGGTGACGAACGTACTGATAGAGTGACTGGAGGTTTTCGGCCAGCTCACCACCCTTCTCAAGATCGAGTCCCTCTTCAAGGCCACCTACAATAGCCAGAGCCTTGGATATTGCTATTCCCTTGGCGTTCAGATCATTGTTTTCAATAGCGGTGACAGCTTGATCAACACGGACCAGGTAGGTATCAAATAACATCTGGATCAGTGTATGAGGGGATGCGCTTTCGGCACCGACTGTCTTGTATTCGTTAATTCCTTTCATCTGGTTCCGACCTGATTATCAAGATTTCTGAGTAGAGAATCCCGGCAGAGCGGCGAGCTGTCCTGCCAAGTAGTTCCCGGTGTTGTTGTACTGGGCTACCAGCGTATCCATGGCAATAAACTGGTTCAGCATCCGAGTCTCAAGCGTCTGCAACCTGTCTTCAAGATCAAAGCGCTCATCATCGACCTTTTGGATCGACGCGTCCAGGCTCTTGGTACGGCTGTCGAAGATGCCCCCCAGATCAAGAGCCTGCTTGAGGCTGCTCTCAAGTTTGCCCGCAATGCCGTCGGCGGAGCTCAAGAGAGTACTCAGGGCCTCGGGCCTGGCACTCAGCACTTCGTCAAACTTATCGCTGTCAATTGACATCTTGCCATACTGGTCGATTTCAACCCCAACACTGAAAAGCGAACCGTATGTGCTGTTGGGATCATTGGTACGCAAGATGCTGCGCACATCGCCCATAATCTGGCGAGCAAGATAATCACCCTGCAATGCACCACCGGATTCGGTGTCAGAGTTATAGCCCGTCAAGCGTTTGTAAGTGTCAGCGAGCTTGTTATAGCTGTCCACAAAGGCCTGGACCGTCTGCTTGGTCGCATCCTTGTCAACGCTCAAGGACAGGTTGACAGGAGAGGTTGTCTCCGCTTTCAAGTCCAGAGTCACGCCCGGAATTACATCACTGATACTGTTGCTGTTTCGAGTGGCCAGCATGCCATCGACCCGGACTTGCGCATTCTCCGCGGCTACCAGTTCGTTCATACCGCCACTGCCGACACCATTGACGTCATAACCGTAGGACAGCTGTGACAAGCCTGTTCCTTCAACACCGTCGTCCGGGTTCTCGGCGACCTGAATGCTTATCTGGTTATCGGTTCCCGTTTCCTTTGCGGTCAGAACCAGGCGTGCTTCGGTACCGCCGGAGCCATCGTCAACATTGACGATAGTGGCAGTTACACTGTTGTTGTCTGCCTTTGAGTTGATGGCGTCTCGAATGCCGGCGAGGGAGCTGTTGTTACTGTCGATCAGCACCTCGAAACTGTTATCACCACTGCCAATGGTCAGTGTTCCGGTACCAACCGTGTCGCTGGATGAACTGAAACCTGTCGAGCTGAGTTTTTGTGCCTTGGCCAAATTCAGAACCTCGACCGAGTACTCGCCGGCGGATGCGCTGCTGGAGGCGGATGCGACAAACATGGATTCATCGCCGGAAGCGGCGCTGACTTTGAGTAAATCGTCGGCATCGGCCAACTTGGCGGAGGCGTCCTTGAAGCTGCTCAGGCTGCTTTTCAAGGTGCCAAGGGCAGACAATTCAGTCTGGTAGTTGGATTCGCGTCGGTTGAGGGCATTATTCTTGGCCTGCCCTTCAGCTTGTACCAGCTGGGACACCAGACTTTGAATATCCAGTCCACTGCCGATACCACTCAATGTGATAGCCATAACAAACCTCCGCACAAAATAAAAAGTGCCTGTATTCTGTTACCAGTATACAGGCACTTGTTCAGCCGTGTCAGGCGAAAGGGACTGGTTTTATCCCAGCAGACCCAGTACTGACTGCGGTGCCTGGTTGGCCTGGGCCAGCATTGAAGTACCAGCCTGCTGCAGAATCTGAGACCGGCTCAGGTTGGCAGTTTCGACTGCGAAGTCCGCATCCATGATACGCGAACGGGCAGCACTCTGGTTTTCAATCGCGTTGGCCAGGTTGTCGATAGTAGCGCTGAACCGGTTCTGGATCGCACCCAGGTTGGAGCGCATGGTATCAACTACACCAATCGCTGCATCAATCTTGTCAATGAATCCGCGAATGTTTGCAGTAGTTGCGCTGCCACCGATACTGGTACCTGTAGCCAGTACAGTACTGAAGCCAGTAGTAGTGGTCGCTGCCAGGTTACTGATGGTGACAGTAATCTGGTTGTTGGTGGAAGTGTTCGCACCTACCTGGAACACGGCGGCATTAATGGAACCTTTGAGAACCTTCTTGCCGTTAAACTCGGTGTTATCGATGATACGGGTGATCTCAGCCTTCAGCTGGGCGAATTCAGAAGTCAGCTTGTCTTTGTCGCCGCTGCTCACTGCGCCTTCGTTCGATGCCTGTACAGACAGGTCACGCATACGCTGCAGGGTATCGGTGATGGTCTGCATTGAACCTTCAGCCACCTGCGCCATGGAGATACCATCGTTGGCGTTGCGCTGGGCAACGGTCATGCCACGAATCTGTGAGGTCATGCGGTTGGCAATCGCCAGGCCCGCAGCATCATCCTTGGCACTGTTCACACGGAGACCGGAGGACAAGCGCTCCATCGCAGTCTGCAGAGAACTGTTGGTACGTGACAAGCTCTTCTGAGCGTTGAGAGACATGATATTAGTGTTAACTACGCTGGCCATGATGGTCTCCTTAGACAATCAGCTTACTGTTCTTCAAGAGGGGCTCTGCCCTGGTAACCTATTTAACGGCTGCAGCCGGGAAAGCTTTAGAAAATATTTTGATCATTGATAAGAGATAGGCGTAACACAGGGCAATGGACTTCCTGCAAGTACTCTCAGGTGGTTGGCGAATGCTGCAGCAGTGACGCCACGGCTTGTGTCAGACGCATACAGCCATCTACTTTTGAACCATACACACGGGCGCTTTTTCGCAGAGTCTCACGCGTGGCAGCGCTTTGTGTGATTGTCGAAAGTTGCCGCTCTATCGCGTCATCGGTGTCTGCCACCAGGCAAACCTTTTGCGCCTTGAGCGCCAGAAGTTCGTGAGTAGAGACAATTCCTGTGCCGGGCAGAAGAAGAACCGCAGCACCACTGGTGATGGACTCAAACAGGGCCAGGCCGTAACTGCTGACAACACATGAAGCACCGGCAATCAAATTCTGCAGGTCATGAACTGATTCAAGCACTTCAATGCGTGAGTCATCGGCCAGCTGTGGAGCCGGGGCCAAAGGCCCCTGAACCCAAAGTATTTCGTACTCCGCAGGCACTGCCTTGTCCAGAATGTCCGGCAAGTAATTTCCAAAGCCCAGGGCATCGCTGCCACCGGTCAAAACCAGACAGTAGGGAGGAGTGGCAGGGCGGTTGGTGGCAGGGGTGAACAGATAGTTTTCCCATCCACAGCTAAGATTGTCCGCTTGAGTTTCTGAATAAAAAGACGGAACGAAGGCCAGGTCAACGTAGCTGTGTAACGCAGAGAGCTGGTCAATCGCAATAAGCCTGATGCCGTTATTGTGTTGCTGAGTGAGCAGCCCCTTCCATGTGTCGACATCAACTGCGGCAATTTTGAAGTCCAACAGTGCCAGGGCGGAGGTTTCAGTCATGAACGCTGTTTGCAGCTGTGCTTCATCGTCATACCAGCTCACATTTCCACTGAGCCAGGGGAATTCGATTTTTTCACCCTGTATGTGGATGTGGGTACCCAGTCCAAGGTTTTCCTGCAAAATACCTGCGATGTGAGCACATCTGCGCAGGTGCCCAAGACCAATGGCAGCGGAGTAGTGACAGAAAATGCTGACACCGGGATATGCCTGATTCGGCTTTTTCTGTCTGACATGGGCATTGATGGTGAGCAGCGAAGGCTCCTGTCTTAAAGTTCGCTGCACCCACTTCAAGGACACAATCTCATTTTGACCATGGGTGCTGTACCAGCGCTCGTAAACAGCTGACATGAACTGATAGTCAGCCATCGTATCGACGGAGATTCTGTGTTTGGGCGTTGAGAAGTCGTCGCTGTCATCTATGGCCAATGAAGCCAAAACCGGTTTTTCCCGGTTGGCGTAGCCCACATGCTCTCTGGACATCACGCTTTTGCTGGCATTGATCAGCTTTTCCCAGCCTTTCTGGCTATAGAAATGCAGGCCTTCATGGATGCTTTGGATGTCGTCACGCAAATGTACAGTGTCAGAGTCGGGGTGGCTTTGCAGTGCCTGAAGGGCATGGTCAATGAAGGCGGGCTCAATCAGAGGGCAGTCCCCACAGACATACACAATCCAGGCGGGCGCGTTCAACTTCACAACAGCATCGATGCGTCCCATCAAGTCATTCACATCACCTTCATGCGCGTACACCGGCAGGCTGCGGTGATGCCCCCAGTGGATCAAAGGCTCATTGTAGTCATCGTGAGTCGTGGCGAGGACGATGTGATCAACTCTCTCACAGGTTTCCAGTCTTTCCACGACCCTTTCAATCAAGGGTTTGCCTGCCAGTGGCATGAGGTGTTTGCCCGGCAGGCGGCTTGAGTTAAGCCGAGCCCCAATTACCGCGATTACGTTTGGTTTGTTGATCACAATGGATGCCTATGGCGCTGTTACAGGACGGATTGCGAACGTGAATGGAAGCAGCATCCCTCCCTGCTTGAGGGTTTCATCTGACTCAGAAAGCGAAAACCATAAGCGGTTCAGGTACTGCTGATGGATGCTTCGAGAGGCCACCATGGGTAAGGCCGCACACTGTGAGGGGGCCCAGGACAGCTCGACACCCATGTGGCCTGTGCCAAATCGGCATATGCCGGTGGTGGCGCCCAAGGCAGTGGTAGCGCTCACAATTGATGACACAGGCGCTCCGTGATCAATGTCGGACTCAACCTGAAACGACTCGAAAGATGGGCCACCATTAACACAAGAGAACCAGGGACGTTGTGTACAATCCAGAAGCGTAATATAGCCCAGTCGCAGCGAGGCCTCTGGCCGTAAGCTCTGCTCGAATGCAAAGGTGCACTCGATGGTATCGCCCTCAATACGGTACGTTTTGGTCAGCGGCCCCATGGACGTATGTATTTGTGTGCGTATCAACATCGCCCTGTCGTGATGTCCTGCCTCATGGTCAACCTGAATCAGATCAGTCACTCGATCGCGCTCCCGATAGCGTTCCATGACCAGGTGGTTGGAGTAAAAGTCGGCGCTATAGGCGATATGATCAAAGTGGCCGTGGGTCAGGGTCCCAAGGACGGGTTTGAACTGATGATCAGCAAATGCGAGGGAACGTATGGACAGTCCTCTTTTGGCATTCAATTCAAGCGTAAGATGTTGTGACCTGACACTCAGGGTGCCGCGTTCTTCATCAATACTCAGGTTGAAGTCATCAGGCACGCCTGCGGACAACTCAAGCAGGGGGGGTGTTTCCGGGACAGCAAGTTGCTCAATCAAGGCATCATATCGGGTTTGCGTCAGGTGCGTACGCAGGTCGCTGGCCCATTGCCTGCAAAGCTGTCGCCATGAGTCGGCTTGCTGGCACTGACCCTTGACCAGTTGCTTGAAACGGGCGTGACACAGCGTGTTAAGAAGCAGATCATTTCGGCCACTGAGCGCCCAGCGAGTGATATTGTATTTCGCCTGCTTTTTCACTGACACTGGGTGAGCAGCGTTGCCAAGCTGCAGGTATGGCTCTTCCTGCCAAAAATCCAGTGCTGCAGAGGGGAGTGTGAGTGCATAGCCGGAAAGACGCTGCAAACGTTGAAACAGCGCGCGGATCCTGTCCCACTCGTTGCAAGACTTCTGGGCTTCAACACTGAAGCGCCCAGGTCTGTAGTCAAAGACTTCTGCATCACTGCCATATAGCGGAAAAGCATGGCAGTCTGAAGGAACCATGCGTTTCAGAGCAGTCAGGTAGTCATCCAGCGGCATTTCGTTGTGTACATAACGCTGGAACTGCTGAAATGCAACGGCACTGTTCCAAATCACTTTGACTGGGCGTCCGCTGGCACTGGTAAGGGTACGGGGTCGCGAAAGTGTCTCTTTGTTCCACTCTGGCTGGTGTGAATAGGGGTTGTCCCACTCCATGATGACCGCCTCGAAACCGGCATCGAGGTACAGATCCAAAAGCCCGGCAGAAACGGCCTGCTCGTTGATATAGGCCAGCCGTGGTGTCACCCCCAGCATATTCTGATAGCCGGACTGTCCGAGCGTCAGGTTCCAGCGATTGACCCCAGCGGGAATCAGTGGGCCAATAATCTGGCTGTCACCACTGGCTATAAGCTCACATGACTGGGATGTAAGCAGGTTGCGCAATGCAATGATCCATGAAGGGTCAACACGTTGAATGCACTCGAGGGTGTAGAGTGTAACTTCCAGCCCAACCGGAATACCCTTTTGCGCCAGTTCCAGGATTGGCCAATAGCAATGTTGAATGACATCGGCGTGGCTGGATTCATCGATTGAAGAAAAAGCCAGGTTAAGATGGAACAGGGTGTAGAGCCTGGTTTTACTCTTGGGCATAGCTTACCTTCACCAAGGCGAGTGCATGGTGCGCTCTTTCGATCGCCTGCTGTTTGTCTGCACCGGTCGTGATGACAAATCCTGCTCTTTGCGTATGGTTTTCCACGGCTGTGAGAGTATCGCCGGCTCCAACAAAAAGTTTAAGCATATGTACCCCAGGGGCACTTTTTGCCTCGTCCAGGCCTTCAAGGCTGGCCAAGGTTCCGGCAGGAAGGTCTAAATACCTGATCGCAACCGCTTGGTGCTGTCGAGGTACAACGGCTTCCGGGGGCAGATGTTCACCAAGAGCCAGGCGAATCGCCATTTCGATGAACGGTACTCCCGTGAACAAGGGGATCTGCGTGGTAGAAAAGTAGCCGCCAGACAGACGGCCAGCAATTTCAATCACTTTGGCACCTTCTGGTGTCAGCACCATGTCGCCCTTGGCCACACCCCGGTGGATGCCCAGTGCCAGTGCCGCACGTTCAACGGTATCCACAACATCACGCTGCTGAGCATCTGTCAAAGACGTTGGCGCATCACCGCCGTTTTCGATGATGTAAGGTCGAGTCTTTTCGAGCCATTCATAGTTACGGTCCGAAAATCCCAGCGTATAGCATGTGCCATCATCAATCAGGGTTTCGGTACTGATCTGCGGACCTTGTAGATACTCCTCTACCATGACACGGCCAGTGGGGGACTCCTTTTGGGCGGTATGGAATGCCCATTCAAACTGCTCCGGATGATCCAGCAGCAGAACACCCCGCGCTCCTCTGCTGTCCACTGGTTTGATGACAAATGGCAGACCCAGACGATCCATGACCTGGATCAGGTCCTTGGCGCAGCGGACTGATTCGAATCTGGGAATCGGTATGCCGCTTGCCTGCAACTGATGCTTCATAGCCAACTTATCGGATACCCGGTGTGCTGTCTGCAGGCTTAAACCCGGCAGTTTCAGATCGGCGGCAATAGCAGCTGCACTGACCGGGACATCAGCACACATTGCGATGACGCCATGGATAGGCTCACCTGACTCGTGCAACATTTTTGCAGCTGCGCTCAAGGCCTGACTGTCATAGGTGCTTATGACGAGTTTGATGTCGGCAAAAGCAAAACCGGGAGCGTTATTGTTGCCGTCTGCAATAATCAGGCGAAGCCCCATGTCACGTGCTACCTTAATGCCTTCGCAGGCTTCGACTCCCGCACCAATGATGAAGAGAGCCTTTCGATTGAGAGTATCCAGAATGCGCCTCGTGAATCAGTTTTGGGCTTCTTATAAAAATAAATATTATTGTATGATTTTACATGATTCAATGATTTGATTTTTAATGTGCCTTGGAGTCATCAATATTGTGGAGCCTAAGCGTTTTGACTCCAATGTCGCGCAGCCATTGCAATGCATCATATATTTCTTTTTCAGACGCATACGATGATATGACGACGACATCATTTGGACTCCAATCGATACTGTCAGGTGATTGACACAGCCATTGACCTTGCTGAATGCCCCATTTCAACTCTGATGTATCAGTCAGTCCTGATATTTTGAAATTCTCGAGAATACGAGTATTGGCAACAAGCTGGCAGGTATGAATTCCTGCGCCCCAGAGGAAGATCCGGTTAGCACTTATAAGGTCTTCTTCTATATCGCCTAAACACTTATTCCAATAATATGTTTCATCCTCGTGATATTTTAAAACATCTTTCTTTATCGCTTCGTAGGACTCTCTTTTAACGCAAACATGCCTTCTTTTCTCAGTGGTCGCAAGTACTCCTATGATGGGAGATAAGTTGCTTTCATAGTGCTCAATGAAAGAAACGGGGCTATACCCAGCCATGCAAATAGATTCTGTAAGATTTTCACGAGTATAGTAATTGATGTGCTCAAACGAAAAAAATCCAGGAGGCAAGCTATCATGCCCTGCAAGCAGTGGTACTTCTATATAGATATAACCGTTGTTTTTTTCACCTTGAATAGAGCGGCATTTCTCCAAAACTGCCTGGGGGTCATATAAGTGCTCGAGGACGTGCGTTAGTATGATAAGTTCGAATTCCTCATCTACCTCGAATTCCTCTGCTGATGAATTTACACACTCAACCCCATATAAATTTCTGGCAATTTCGACTGATGCAACCCCGGGCTCTATACCCAGAACACGTTCAACACCAGCCGTTTTAAAACCATGAAGGGTATATCCGTCTGAAGAGCCAATTTGAAGAGCGCTCTTGGGTAGCTCTCCAATTCCTCTTCTGATGAACTGAATCTGTTCCTCAACATCACGGATTTTGGCCATGCTTGGTTTAAACTGGCGTCCGGGGTTTGTATATACAGCCAGGCAGTTGTAATAATTGAGCATTTTATCAAAAGGAATAGTCGGACTTTGGCAGACAGAACCACACTTCTGGCAGATGGAAAAACCAATCTCAGCCAAACCGACACCTGGAAGAGGCCAAGCAGAGGAAAATAAAACCTCTGTCTCACTATTACATAAAAAACAATTTCGGATCATAATATGCTGGCCTTGATTGTGCAGGGTTCTTGTATGTTAATAGTTCTTTGACAGTTGTGTCATTTCAAGAACTTTTCTTACCCACTCTTTGTCATACATGCTGTAATTGACGCCGCTCTCTCTATTATTATTAATGACTTCATACCGAAAATCCTGGAACTGTTTGAATATCTCGTCAATTTTATATTTTGGATATTCAGGCAAGTCGATAATGCTACCATTGTTACCATCCATATCACTGAAGTCTTCGGACACAAGCCATCCATTTTCCCTGGCCTCATCATAAAAAGGCGTGCCGGGAAGCGGAGTGTTGATGGAAACCTGGAATTCCTGAAAAAGCCTGTCTTGATACATCCGCTTGACAGTTTCGAGTGTGCTCAAGTCTTTTGCGGGAGTTGAACCAATAGTGCCTACAGACATGGTTACGTAGACTTTCATTCCAATATCCCGACAGGTTGTCAGAACTTCCATCATTTTTTTGATATTTTTCTTCCAGCTTCCTGAAAATATTTCCTGTGCCGCTGATTCATCAAATGTTTCGATACCAACACGTATTTTATAGTAGCCAGCCTCTTTCATGTGCACTAATAATGCATCATCAAAAGCGGCAAAGTTACACATGGCGTCGAGTTTCACTCTCTTGTTGAGCCCGCTTTCAATCAGTGCATCACAGAGTTCATGAACATATTTCTTGTTGGCCGTGTGACTTTCTTCATTGAAGAAAAAACCTTCAATATCAGGGTACTTATCCAACAAGTAGTTCATTTCTTCGATAACACTGGAGACGGGTCTGCAACGAATGTTGCCCTGTCCGTGGTAAACATTTCGAACGACACAATAGTTGCAATTGACAGGGCAGCCTCTGGTTGGAAACATTTCGATTTGTCGATACTCACAGGCATAGAGGCGACAGTAGTCACGGCGTGAAATATCATTGTCTTCAGGGAAGGGCAGTGTTTCCACATCGAACAGCTCTGCACGCCTGTTCGGATAGATTCCGGCTGTGTCAGGTGAGAAGTCCGATTTGATCAGGTTAACAATGCCTGTCTGGAATTCACCAATCGCAACATAGTCAGCCCCTTCCAGCAGAGTCTGTTGAGGAAATGCGGTTGGGTGAGAGCCACACAGCAATGCCTTACACGGGATTCTTGACTTTACGTTTTTGATAACTTTCATGTTATCAGCGTAGGTCAGGCTGTCGGCCTCCATTATAATAAGGTCTGGTTTTTCCTCTACAAGGTTCTCAGCATAGACATCGACTGTGAATCCCTGGTAGTTGCCATCAATCATTTTTATTTGATGACTTGTTTCGTTCTTGAGCATACTGGAAAGGTAGGCAAGATCGAAAGGGTAGTATGTATTCGTGTGAAAATCCGCCGTTGCTGACCAGCGACTCGGGAATATATCATAGTACTTCCCCTTTTCATTTTTTCCGACCGCTGTTGCAATTATAATTTTCATAGAATTTCTCGCATTACATAATAGTGGCATTTGTTTAAGAGGTGACAGGTTTTAAATTGATACTCTGCTGAGTAAGTTGAATTTTACGTCAGCGATTTTTCCAGTCACTAATATGATCTTCAAATGCTCGGATGTTGTTTTCGCTACAGTATGTCATCAACAGTGTGTTATCACACAAAAGTGACATCATTTCTGATTCACGATAGGGCACAGCACCAAAATTTAGCGTGGCAGCATTGCCCATCGCATTGTTGATTGCTGTGGCGTAGTCTCTGAGACTGCGGTGGTCACCACTGGCTATGTTGATCAAGGGATCTCGTCCAAAATCCCTGTGCGTAAGCAGCATGGCTATCAGTTCCGCAGCGTCAGCCACATGTATGTAGTCTCGAAGCTGGTCACATCCTGTCAATGCGACCTCTTGGCCATTCAGGGCCGCATTAAAGATGGTAGACATGAAACGGCCAGAGGCTTCATGCTCTCCCCAAAGGCTGAACAGCCTCCCAACCATGTGTGGGATTCTGCCAGACAGCTCCGTCAGGACCGCTTCAGTACCTTTCGACTTGTAGAAACCGTATGAAGCGGTAGGTCTGACCTCAGATGCTTCGGTGATAAGACCTGAGTGGTGACCATATTCGAAGCAGCTTCCAGCATGAAAAAAGCGTTTGATCTGCCCAGAATCCACGGCTGCCTTTGCCAGAAGTCGAGGGCCGGCGGCGTTTATCTCAGCCATGGCTTCAGTATCCTCCTCATGATACTGAACACCATAGCTTGCAAGGTTGATTAAGGTGTCGGCAGCGCTTTGTTCAAGAGCATCGCAAACAGATGGGTAGTCTGTTATGTCCATGTACATGCCATCAGCAGCCTGACCGGCATGGCGGCTGGCGCAGGTGACTTTCCATCCACGCCGTTCCAGTGACTGGCACAGCGAAGAGCCCAGAAATCCCAGCCCGCCCACAATCAGAGCATGATGGTTCATGGGCTCGTTTTGAATGCGCTTACGCTTCGAAGTAATCAAAAATACGCTCCACCACAAAGTTGCGCATTTCGTCTGTAAGACCGGGATAGACACCAATGAACAGTGCCTGATTCATTATGCGGTCCGTTTCGGTGAAATCGCCCACCACTCTTCGCTCTATGTTAGTGAATCCAGGCTGCTTAAGAATGTTTCCACCAAACAAAAGACGTGTTTCGATCATCGCGGACTCCAGGTGCCTCTGGAAATCACGACGGTCTATATGAGGCTTCAGCATCATGGGGAAACCAAACCAGCTTGGGTTGGCGCGTGGGTCGACTGCGGCGAAGGTCATGTGCTCTTCCAGTGAGCTTAATGCATTTCTGTAAAAGTTGAAGTTGTCGCGGCGTGCCTGGACAAATGCATCGAGCTTATCGAGCTGCTCCAGTGCAATTGCAGCCTGAATGTCAGTGGCTTTCAGGTTATAACCGATATTCGAATAGGTGTATTTATGGTCGTACCCTGCAGGCAGGTCACCTTGCTGCCACTGGAAACGGCGGGTACAGGTATCGTTGACACCGGGCTCGCACCAGCAGTCACGCCCCCAGTCTCTGATCGAAAGCGCGATGCGCTTGAAGCGAGGGTTATTGATTGCAACGCCACCCGCTTCACCGGCGGTAATCTGGTGCGCCGGGTACATGCTCAGGCTGGACATGTCGCCAAAGCCACCAACAGGCAGGCCATCATAGGTCGCTCCCAGGGCATCACAGCCATCCTCAAGGAAAAACAAGCCATGCTTCAGGCACAGGTCCTTGAGAAATGCCACGTGGCAGGGGTTCCCGATGGTATGTGGAATAAAGATGGCACGAGTGCGTGGACCGATGGCTTGCTCAACCTGCTGAGGGTCGACATTGTAGGTGTTCGGTTCACAATCGACGAATACGGGAACCAGATTATTCTGAATTATGGGCGCCAGGGTGGTCGGAAAAGTGACAGCCGGTGTTATGACCTCATCTCCAGGCTGCAGGCGATCAGCAAAGGATTGCGCACACAGAGACGATACCATCAAGAGGTTTGCGGATGAGCCCGAATTGGTCATGAGGAAGTTGCGTGCGCCATAGAGCTTGGCCAACCTGCTCTCGAGAGCGTTTGCATATTTGCCAGCGGTCAGCTTGAACTCGAGTACGGCGCGTGTGGCGTTCTCAAGTTCACGTGCATCGAATACTCGACCGGCATAATTGACCTTGGTCTGACCTGCCACAAAAATGCCGGGCTTATGGGCGCGAGAGTGATATTCGCGTACCAGAGACAGGATCAATTGTTCCAGTTGTACCAGATTCATCTCGCTGGATGGCACTGGTGATGTAGACGTTGCTTGGCTCATTGATCTATTCCCACATATGACGGGTAAAGGGTGCCTGAGTAAAGGCCTCTAGGGTCAAATAAGTATGGTGTCTTGCTCGATTTCTGCAGCATGTCAGGGAGGCTCTGGTATTCAGGCCAGGCGGTTACAACGATAACAACGTCTGCCTGGTGCAGCGCCTCATCAAGGCTGCGTGTCAGTTTCGTGCCCTTGAGGGTGGCAGGCAAGCTACAGATTGGATCGTGTACGATGATTTCAGCTTTGTGGTGTTGCAGGGCTTCAATGACGCGCAGAGCAGGGCTTTCGCGAGTATCATCGGTATGAGGCTTAAAGGCCAGGCCCAGAACGGCAACGGACTTGTGACTCAGCGTTCCCGTTTTGGAGACCAGTTGCTGAATGATCCAGCTGGCCTGCTGCTGATTTATATCGAGCACAGCATCCAGTAACGGAGTTTCGATCTTTCTGCTTTTGGCAATACCGGCAAGTGCTTTTACATCTTTGGGGAAACAGCTGCCGCCGAACCCGGGACCTGCGTCCAGATACGTTGTAAGCCCGATGTGTCCGCTTTCCGTTTTATCAACAAAGCGTTTGTCGGAATAAAGTCCGTGTAAAAGACTGGTGCGGTCAAACCCGCCAAGCCCTGAGCCAATTCGAAAGAGCTCATTGCTGAACGATATCAGTGTCGCCAACAGCGTGTTGGTGCTGTACTTGATGAGCTCGGCAGTGTTGAAGTCTGTTTTGATAACAGGGGTTTCGGAAAAATGCTGATATAACTCTTCCATGACGGTACAGCTTCTTGGGTCTTCCGTACCAATAACGATTCGGTCAGGGGCTGAAAAATCCTCAACTGCACAGCCTTCACGCAAGAACTCGGGATTGACCGCCAGGCCGATGGATTCGCCAACGCGCATGGACGAGCTGCTTTCCAGCAAGGGCATGACCCGGCTACGGGTTGTACCGGGTACCACCGTAGATTTAATGACTACTACTGGATAGTCTTCACGGCCTTGAAGCAGTTTCCCAATCGCCGCGACAGCGGACTCAACCTGGGAAAGGTCTATTTGCTCGCCGTCGAACGGTGTACCACAGGCTACGAATATGACCTGTGCCTTTTCCAGCGCTGTCTCAAGGTTTTCAGTCGCCTTCAGCAGAGTGCCTGCATGGTGTTTCAGGAGCTCAGGCAGGCCTTTTTCATGAATGGGAGCTTGACCTTTGTTGATCAAATCGACCTTTGTTGCATCAAGGTCATGGCAGAGCACGTCATGCCCCAGTTCAGCGAAACATGCAGCACTGACAAGACCTACATATCCGGTACCGATAACCGCAATGTTCATTCAGTCGGCCTCTTTCGATGTGTCCAGGTACCACTGCAGCGTATTGCGAAGGCCTTCATCCAAGCCAACTGAAGGCGAGTAGTCCAGTTCAGCTCGTGCCTTGTCAATGTTGGGGCAACGACGCTGAGGGTTATCGCTGAGATAGTGTTTGTCATTGCTAACCTGGAGTTGGAGGGTGCCTTTAAATCCTGTCAGAGTGCGCCCCTTTTCAATCAGTAATTCAGCAAGCTCTCGAACCGATATTTCAGGCTTGTCGGTTCCAATATTATATGCTTCACCATTTCGGCCATTGATGAGAACCTTGAAGTAGCCTGTTATCGCATCCGTGATATAGCAAAAAGTACGCGACGGAGAGCCGTCGGAAAACATGACGATATCCTGTTGATTCAGGATGCAGCGACAAAAGTCAGGAATGACTCTACCATCATTAATTTGCAACCCCGGGCCGTAGTTGTTAAATGGCCTGACAACTTTGACAGGAATATTGAGCTGTCTCCAATGGTTCACACAAAGAGTTTCACCATATCGTTTTGACTCATCGTAACAGGCTCTTGGTCCAGTGCATGAAACATGCCCGAAGTAGCTTTCCTTGGTGGGTATATGTGTCGGCTCTGGGTCACCATAAATCTCACTTGACGAGAAAAAGAGAACGGACGTTACCGGATGTCCATTTTCTTCCTGCTTCAAGCAGCGGTCGAATATGATTTGAAGTCCGTCAACGTTCGCACGCATCGTGCCTAAAGGATCTTTTCTGTAAAAAATCGGCGACGCAATAGAGGCGGCATGCATTATAAAGTCAAAATCAGGCATGCTGTCAGGTAATGGGTTTAGAATATCGTGTTTAAGTACGGTGATGCTGTCATTATTATCAACTTCATGAATCCAGTCGGGCTTTCCACGACCGAAATTGTCAAGCAGGGTAAGGTATATTTTTTTTCCTGGATGAAGCTGATTCCATGTGAGTACAGAGTACGCTATATAGTAACCAAGAAATCCGGCACCTCCAGTCAACAGGAGTTGCTTGTTACCCATCGCTTCGAGGCATTCCTGGGCATCAATGATAATTTTATTTATGTCTTTATTTAAGATATTACCTTTCATTGATATCTCACCTTGAATATGTGTTTATGCCCAGAATGCTTTTTTCTGATCCCAGAGTTTATTCAGGTAGTCCAGGTCACGTTCATGATCCACACATGCCCAGCTTCCCCGATGCTGGTAAACCATAACCTCACCAAGGCGAGCCAATTTTTCTAAAGCACCATACTCAAAGTCACAATCCTCGTCTTCAGTCAGGTAGTTGAGTAACGAGGGCTCGAAGACCATATATCCACCATTGATAAGGCCTTGAGAAGTCTGGGGCTTCTCTTCAAAGCCTGTTACCTGGTTACCATCAAGATTAAGCTCACCGAATCGAGAGGGAGGGCAGACACCGGTTAACGTCAAGCAGCGGCCATGAGAGCGATGGAAATCAAGCAGTTCGTCGATATTAATATCAGCAACGCCATCACCGTATGTCAGCATGGTTGTGTCTTTTATATAATTTTTAAGGCGACATATTCTTCCGCCTTTCAAAGTATTTTCGCCGGTATTAATAAGAGATATTCGCCAGTCAACAGGCGGAGTCATGTTTTGGTGATAGGAAATTTCACCACTTCCCAAATCGATGGTTAGATCAGAGCTCATCTGATTATAGTTGTGGAAGTAATCCTTAATGACATCACCCAAATAGCCCAGGGCAACTACAAAATCCTTATGGCCATATTTCGCATAGGTGTTCATGATATGCCAGATTATTGGAAGCCCTCCAACACGAGCCATGGGCTTGGGGATGGTTTGGGTAACAGTTCCAAGCCTGGAGCCTTTCCCGCCTGCCAGTATTATGACGTTCATACTTGTTCCACCTTCATGTATGGCTGCTGCTTAAGGATTGTATTCAAAGACACTGCCCCCTGAGGGATTTTATTTTTGTTAACTGATGTTGCATGTGATGCCGCCAATGCCATCTCGGGATAATCCAAGCGGAAGCTATGCATCAAATGCCTGTATTCATCTGACTTGGCATGATCTCCGATATCAGCAAAGTGTTTTGAAAAAATGTGACACAGCTTCGCAAGGTTGGTTGAAATCATCCCTTTCATGCGCTGATAATCGTTTTCGTCCTTTGCCCATGTTTTCGCAATGGACAGGCGCATTCTATAAAGCTCCATGACGCCCAGTTTTTCATAGGTCCAGGACTTGGTGCTCATTTCATCATGGTATCTGTAGTGGCACAGTGCATCGGAAAGATATACCGTGTCCTGCTCCAACCCAATCTTCGTCAGCAGATCACGATCATGGCACCATTGGAGAGTTTCGTCATATCCACCCAAACAGTCGAAGTGCTTTCTTTTTATCAGGACCTGCGAGGGTACTGCATGTCCGCCAGACAGGTTTATCATGCCTTCGATTGGTGATTTTAAAAAGCAGCTTTCCTGATAAAACTGGTGATGGCGTATGACGTTGTCATCTTCATCAATGTCAACACGCTCAGTCCATATGTAGCCGATTTCAGGGAGACTGTTTATAACGTCTACACATCGCTCGACAAAAGTTGGACTCAGAAGATCATCAGCGCAGAGTAAAACAAAATAGTCGCCGCTACTGTTCCTGACAGCGGCATTCCAGTTCTGAGACATACTGATGTGTTTATCATTCTTGAATGATAAAACATTGCCATTCAGTTTTTTTATAGAGCTAATGATGGTTTCTGTGTTGTCCGTTGAACAGTTGTTCTGTATGACGATCTCAATATTTTCATATGTTTGCTTGCAGGCGCTAAGAACCGTGTCCTCAAGCGTTTTTGCCATATTGTATGTTGGTATGCATATACTGACTTTTACATCATTCCTCATATAAGTTTCCCATTATATTTTCAAGAGCTTTCAGTGTGGCTGGCTCTTGTGGCTGTGATATATAATTTTCCGAATGTATATAAAAATCAGCAGGCTTTAACTGAAAAGCATTCCGCCGTTTGCATTAAAGGTTTGCCCTGTCAGGTAACCGCTTTTTTCTGAAGCCAGAAATATGGCTATTTGAGCAATATCCTCAGGTGTGCCGGCCCGGCCGACAGGAATTCCAGCAAGTTTTTCCTGGCCCTGGGGCGTAGATAGCTCTTGTGCGGTCATATCGGTTGCAACAAGGCCAATGGATATAGCATTGGATGTGATGCCCTGACCTGAATATATTTTTGCAATGGAGTGTGTAAGGCTTATCAAGCCCGCTTTCGAGGCGGCATAGTGAACCTGGTTAAAGCCACCCCATTGGCCACCAATCGAGCTGACATTGATTATGCGCCCCCAACCTTGATTGATCATGTGAGGTAAGCAGGCCTGTGCCAACAGAAAAGGACCCTGCAGGTTGCAGTTGAGCATCGCAGACCAGTCACGTGCCGTGATGCTCATAAAGGGTTTCTCTTGGGCGATTGCAGCGTTGTTGATCAGGATATCAAATCCGCCACCGGTCGCCTCAGCCATCGCCTGTACACTTGGCGCTATGGCAGCACTATCGCTTTGGTCCAGAGCAAACCCTTTCACGCATGTGCCGAGTTCACTCTCGAGTTCGGCGGCAAGCCGGGCCTGGTGTTGATAGGTAAATGCTACCTGATAGCCCTGGCGAGCAAACTCTATGACCAGCCCGCGACCGATGCCGCGAGTACCACCGGTTATCAGTACACGACGGTTATGGCTCATCGGGCAGCTCTCTCTTCAGGGGCATTCCATGGGTGTCATACCAGGGCCACATCTGGTTCATCAGTTGTCCGCCGAGCAGCATGGGCAACACGTCATGCTTGGGTGAGACTTCCAGATGCATCAGCACAGGGCCCTCTGACTCGATAAACTCCAGCAAGTCACGCTCAAGGCGGTCTGCTTCTCGACAATGAATGCCCTTGATGCCATACCCTTGAGCGATGGTGCAAAAGTCTGGTGATACTTTCTTTCCACAGGCCACGTCCTCTTCCCAGTTCAACAGCTGGAATTGAGACACAAGCGCCAAACGGTGGTTATCGATGACCAGTATCTTGATGTTAAGCTCCAGCTCGCTCACCATGCCGAGCTCCTGGATATTCATCTGGAAAGAGCCGTCCCCCACAACACATAAAACGGTCGCATTTGGCGCATGGATGGCGGCACCTACCGCGGTTGGCAGGTCATATCCCATCGCTCCATGGCCTGATGAAGTGAAAAGGCGACGCTCTGGGTGATCGAAGCGGAAGTGTCTGGCGACCCAATGCTGATGTGCCCCTACACCGGTTGTACATATGACCTGACCAGACATAAGGCTGGACAGTTTTTCCAGAACGTACTGTGGCGAAATGCCTTCTGCCTCAGGGTAGGGCCAAAGATAGTTTTGCCTGTAAAGCGCTATTTGTTTGTGCCATTGCGCCAAATCGGGGACAGGGTTCAAGCTGGTTTTGACGGTTTCCACAAGTGTTGGGAGTGCGTCTTCAAGCGCTACCTGTATGACTTCGTCATGGCGTATCCTGCTGTGCTCAATTTCAACCGGGTCAAGGTCAATACGGAAAATCCTGGCATTAGGGGCAAACTGATCCTTCAGTGTACCTGTCTGACGGACGTCGAGCCTGGAGCCCAATACCAGAACGAGATCAGATTCACTGATCGCGCGCCCGGCCACTTGAGAGCCAGTGTGGCCGTGGAAGCCAAGACACAGTGGATGGTCACCGTCAATAACCCCGACTGCAGGAAGACTTTGGCTGACAGGGGCGGGCCATATTGTCAGAAGCTCTCGCATCAAGCGCACAAGGCGGTCATTAACCATGCCTTGTCCGCATATTATGACAGGGCGCTTAGAGCTCTTGACCGCTTGAAGGAGTGACTCACAAAAGCGGGTGACGTCTTTGTCACATGGTGTCTCGTTGGTGCTGGCCTGGGTCGGACTCTCAATCGTCATGTTGCAGGGTGTGCGTTGCACATCCATTGGCAGGTCGATCGAAACAGGCCCCGGACGCCCCTCGCTCGCCAGTTTCCATGCCTTGGGCACCATTTCGATGAGCTCAGCCGCTGTTTTTGGCTGGAACTGGGCCTTGGTGATGGATCGCATCAGGGTTGGAGTATCGACCTCTTGAAAGCCTGACTGCCGCAGTGAGCGGTTATTCACAAGATCACCGGTTCCAACCTGACCGGTCAATACGAGCAGGGGAATACTGTCAAAAAAAGCATCTGCTACGGGGGTCAGTACATTGGTAACCCCGGGGCCTGATGTAACGGCAACAATTCCCGGCTTTCCGGTCAATTTGGCTTGGGCCAGCGCCGCATAGCCTGCTCCCTGCTCATGACGTGATGTGTATACGGATATGCCAAACCGCCGACAAGCATCCAGCAGTGGCGCAATCGTACCACCAGGATAGTTGTGCAGCGCTTGAATACCCTGCCGAGCCAAAAAATGAATCAATGCGTCAGCCGGGTTTGTAATGTTGTCAGAAGGTCCAGAGTGCTTCATGAATCCTTGGGTCCTTGTGAGGGCGCGATAAAAGAGCTGCGAACGGTTTTTAACGGCCGAAGTCCATCGCTTGGGTCGGCTCGCCATACTCGATCAGCTGACTCGCTGGGGGCCAACACCTTATCGCCGCATCCATCAATGAGCTTGCCGTCACGGCAGCTGGAAATAACGGCTTTGATTTGGTCCGGCAGCCAGCAGTGCCCCGCCGCATACTCCTGTCCGGTGGCATCAAGATCCAGATGAAACTCCACAACGTCCGCCGCCCATCTGTGCACCGCGCGATTAATGACTGACGGAGATACTGAATGATCCGACCATCCGACTTTGATGCCGTAGCGTTGCCGGAACGTCTGCAGGACAGCAAGGTTGCACTCATCAGGTGGAGTGGGGTACGCGGAGACACAGTGCAGTAACGTTATGTCTCGGGCGCCTGCTTCTTTCAGACATGTAACGGCATGATCAATTTCTTCCAGTGTTGCCATGCCTGTGGACAGAATTATGGGCAGTCCGGTCTGGGCGCATGCAACCAGAAGCTCATCCCACAGCAGCTCATAGGAGGCAACCTTGAAGAAGTCCACATACGGTGCCAACTCTTCAACTGCACCCAGATAAAACGGAGTGCATGAAAATTGTATCCGGCTTTCAACACAGCAGGCCTTGAGCTGGGGAATAAACTCAACTGGAAGTTCCCACTCCCGCCTGCGGCGGTGTGTTTCACTGGCGGCCAGAACTTCGGGTGCAAAAAGTTGATCAATTTTAAACAGCTGAAACTTTACAGCATCGCAGCCTGCTTCAGCGGCGGTGCGAATGAACTCGAAACAGCGCTCCAGATCTCGATGGTGATTACTGGATACTTCCGCAATGAAGGTCGTCACGCGGGTAGCCCCCTTAACTGCTGGACTCGGACCGCATGACGGAGCCGAGAGATGACCTGAATACTCAATTCTCTTGGGTTATCGGCATCTTACAGAGATGCTTTATGGTCAACCACAGTCTTTTATGGCATTAGCCAGTGCTGTGATGACGGTGTCCTGTTGGGTCTCTGTCATTGTACCAAACAGTGGCAGGCTGATGGCCTCACGGTAGTACTGCTCAGCATTTGGGAAGTCACCTTCCTTGAATCCCAGAGACGTGTAGTAGGGTTGGGTGTGGATCGGGATGTAATGCAGATTAACGCCAATTTGCTGCGCTCTCATCGAGGCAAAGACGTGGTTGCGGTCAGCAATCTCCTGCTGCACCCTTATTACATACAGATGGCGCGCACTGTAGCTGTCCGGGCTTTGCCAGGGGCAGGTAACCGGCAGGTTGCTCAATAGTCTGTCATACCGTTCCGCCAGATCATGGCGGCATTCAACATATTGATCGAGGCGCTCAAGCTGGCTGAGTCCAAGGGCACCCTGTAGTTCAGTCATGCGATAATTGAAGCCCAGCGCAATTTGCTGATAGTACCATGGGCCGTCTGGCTCATGGGTCATCTGCGTTGGATCTCGCGTGATGCCGTGGCTGCGAAGCAATTCCATCGTCGCATGAAGTTCTGCGCGGTTTGTTACTGCCACGCCACCCTCTGCCGTGGTGATGATTTTGACGGGGTGGAAGCTGAAGATTGTAATGTCACTGAAGTCGCAGTTACCAACAGGGCGGCCCTGGTAGTGCCCGCCTATGGCATGGGAGGCGTCTTCTATAACGGCAAACCCATATTGAATGGACAGTCGATGAATGGCGGCCATGTCACAGGGTTGGCCGCAGAGGTGCACGGCCACAACGATTTTGGGAAGCTGCCCGGAGAGCTTTGCCGTTTCAAGCTTTCGTGCCAGCGCGTCAGGGCACAGGTTGTAGGTCTGGGGGTCAATGTCGACAAAGTCGACTTGAGCGCCACAGTAAAGACCACAGTTGGCGGAAGCTACAAAGCTGATCGTACTGGTCCACAGCCAGTCGCCGGGACCGAGCCCCAATGCGAGGCATGCAAGATGGAGGGCTGAGGTCGCGCTGTTTACCGCAATGGCATGTCGAGCGCCTACCTTTTGCGCAATGGCTTCCTCAAACCGCGGAACAGCCGGGCCCTGTGTCAAAAAATCAGATTGCAATACTTGTACGACTGCATCTATGTCGGCCGTGGTTACATCCTGGCGGCCATAGGGAATCATGCTCACACCTTCCCTATGATACTGCTGTTATTGGCGATCCAGCTGACCAGTTCCTGAGGTGGCATCCATTGAGTATTGTTGTCGCTGCTGTATACGAAATTTTCGACCACCGGCTTGCCATTCTTAATGCGCTTGCAATCACTGTTACAGCCGTGAAGAGAGGGCAGTATTTTGAAATACTCGTCATATTCAAATGTGTAATGTGCATCCTCGATGCTGATCATCTGCTCATGCAGTTTTTCACCCGGCCGTACGCCGACAATTTTCAACTCGGCCTTGGGGGCAATTGCTCGTGCCAGGTCAACAACCTTCATCGACGGAATCTTCTTAACATAGATTTCACCGCCGATCATGTCTTCAAATGCCTGCCAAACAAGCTCCACGCCCTGCTCCAGCGTGATCATGAAACGTGTCATGCGTTCATCGGTAATCGGCAGAACCCCTGAGTCTCGGATCGACAGAAAAAAGGGAATGACTGATCCTCGAGAGCCCATGACATTTCCGTACCTGACTACAGAAAAGCGCGTGCCGTGTTCGCCTGAGTAGGCGTTGCTGGCCACAAACAGCTTGTCGGAAGCAAGCTTGGTTGCGCCGTACAGGTTGATCGGGCTGCTGGCTTTATCGGTGGAGAGTGCGACAACGCGTTTCACGCCCTTATCGATGCAGGCATCAATGAGGTTCATTGCGCCATTGATGTTGGTCTTGATGCACTCGAAGGGGTTGTACTCGGCGGTAGGCACAATTTTGGTGGCAGCGGCGTGAACGACATAGTCGACCCCATCAAGAGCCCGGTAAAGTCGGTCCTTGTCACGTATGTCGCCAATGAAAAAACGAACACGTGGATCCCCCTCAAACTTTTTGGCCATCTCCCACTGTTTCATTTCATCACGCGAGAAAATGATGATTTTTTTGGGGTTGTACCTCTCAAGTGTCATTGGAATAAACGTGTTTCCGAATGAGCCGGTACCGCCTGTAACAAGGATGCACTTATTCTTAAGCATCACACGTGTCTCGTTTTGATTCTCTGAATGTGTCGGCAGCCATGACTATAACATTAGATCTGCACCCTGAGTGCCGTGAGTGCTATTCATATTGCATCTATGGGTGCTGAACAGGATCTGGGTTGTCAATCCATTGACATCCTCTCGTCATCCGGTAGATTGTCAGAATCCTGACAAGCCCGGGCACACCCATGAGCATAACCAACCAAGGCGTTTCTGGCCAGCTTCCTTTTCAGGCCCTTGTAATTGACGATGATGTCACTCGGCGCGATGCGTTGTGTACCTGTTTGCAATTCATCGAAGTGGAGTGTCATGTTTTTGACTTTGTCACCTGGCTGCAGCAGGGCAAGGGGTTTGCACTCGATGGCATTGGTGTGGTGCTGATTGGCGAGAGCAGCCTGCCGATTGCGCTCAACAAGCTGATAGTTGAGCTGGATCGTGGTGTTGTGATTCCCAAACTGCTCACCTGTGACTGGCCCGAGCTGGACCATGAGGCGTTTGGACGATCCGGCATTCTGGGTGTGCTGGAACAGCCCTATCGTTATCCACAGCTGCTTGACTGGCTGCATCAGTGCATGTTGCTGCGTGAGCGCGGTGTCACGGAGCCGCGAACCTTGCCGGATATGCCCGGGTTTGTGGGACAGAGTGCGCCCATTCGCGAGATCCGTCACTTGATAGCCCAGGTTGCGCCGCGGGATATAAGCGTACTGATTACCGGCGAGTCGGGTACCGGCAAGGAGGTGGTGGCGCGCTGTCTGCATGAGCACTCCCCGCGGCGTGATGGTCCCTTCGTACCGGTCAATTGTGGCGCCATTCCGTCCGAGCTGCTTGAAAGCGAGCTTTTTGGGCATGAGAAGGGCGCGTTTACCGGTGCCATCTCCAGCCGACCCGGACGGTTTGAGATGGCCAACGGCGGTACGCTGTTTCTGGACGAGATCGGTGACATGCCGCTGCCGATGCAGGTCAAGCTGCTGCGGGTACTGCAGGAGCGCCAGTTCGAACGTGTCGGCGGCAGCAAGACACTTGAAGTGGATGTGCGCATCGTGACCGCGACCCACAAGAATCTGGAACTGATGATACAGGATGGCCAGTTCCGTGAAGATCTCTATTACCGCCTCAATGTATTCCCCATCGAGATGCCGGCACTGCGTGACCGACTGGAAGACCTGCCGCTGCTGATCAATAATCTGAGTCAGCAGCTGGATGAAACCGGTGCCGGACGGCTGCAGTTTCACCCGGCTGCCCTGGAGTCCCTGCGCCTGCATCCCTGGCCGGGCAACGTGCGCGAATTGGCCAATCTGGTGGAGCGGCTCAGCATCATTCACCCTGGCGGTGTTATCGGTGTGTCGGAGCTGCCGCCCAAATTTCGTCATATTGAGGAGCCCGATCCGTCACGTTACGCGCAGCCCGAGGCCATGCAGGCGGTTACCATGGATCCTCCGGTAACGATCGCAGACGGTGAATCTCTGCCTGTGGACGGACTTGATCTGAAAGCCTGGCTGGAGTCCCATGAACAGCGGCTCATCCACCAGGCGCTGGATGCCACGGATCAAGTGGTGTCCAAGGCCGCCCGGCTGCTGCAGATTCGGCGTACGACGCTGGTGGAGAAGATGCGTAAATACGGGATCGAGCGCCAGTGACAGAAAATCGACAGCTGGAACAACGCATTGCCGAGCTGGAAACACGGCTGGCCGAGTATGAAGCGGATCGCGTTGCCCTGCAGCGCTTGCGCAGGCTGATAGATCGCATGCCGGGCGGCGTGTTGGTGATCAACCAGACCGGTCGTGTAACCGAATTCAATCCGGCGGCGGAGGCGCTGCTCGGCATTGCGCTTGCAGACAAAACCTGGCTGGAAGTGATAAACCAGTGCTTTGCGCCACGCCCGGATGACGGACATGAGGTGTCGCTTAAAAACGGCCGCCGAGTCAATCTGTCGACACAGGCGCTGGATGACGAGCCGGGGCAGCTGGTATTCATTACCGATCAGACTCATACCCGGACCCTTCAGGAGCAACTGCACCATTACCAGCGTCTGTCTGAGATGGGACGGATGATGGCTTCGCTGGCGCATCAGGTCCGCACGCCGCTGTCAGCGGCATTGCTCTATGCCAGTCACCTGATGGCACCGCAGCTGGATGATGAAACGCGCATGCGGTTTGCCGGTAAGGTGAAGTCTCGCCTGACCCATCTGGAGCAGCAGGTGCGTGACATGCTGATTTTTGCTCGTGGCGAGACAAAGCTGGAAGATCGGGTGGATGGTCGCACGCTGATGGCACGGCTTGAAGATTTGCTCGATCAGCCCCTGAGTCAGCATGACGCCGATTGCGACTGCATAAACAACGCTCCGGATGCGCTGATCCAGTGTAACCTGGAGGCCCTGCTCGGTGCGGTACTCAATCTGGTCAACAATGCCCTGCAGGCCTGTGGAGATGGCTGTGAGCTGCAGATCCGACTGGGTACTGAAGGTGAGCGCCTGCTGCTGGATGTGATCGATACCGGTCCCGGTATGGATGCCGCTACACTGAAGCGAGCGCAAGAGCCTTTTTATACTACCAAGTCACACGGCACAGGGCTGGGCCTTGCCATCGCTCAGGTGATGGCACGGGCGCACCACGGTGAATTCAGGCTGATGTCGGCCCCGGGGGAGGGCACGCGGGCCAGTTTCAGTCTGCCACTGATCAACCCAACCGCACAGGAGCCTGCATGAGCGTCAAAGTCTTGATTGTTGAGGATGACATCGACCTGCGCGAGGCGATTGCCGACACGCTGGCACTGTCCGATATTCGTTACCTCGAGGCTGGCAGTGGAGAGGAAGCCCTGGCACTGCTCAAGCACGAGGGGGTGGATATGGTGATCTCGGATGTCAACATGCCGGGGATGGATGGTCATCAGCTGCTGGTTCATCTGAAGCAGCAGAACCCCTCGCTGCCGGTGGCATTGATCACTGCCTACGGTCAGGTAGATCGCGCAGTTGATGCGATTCGAAACGGGGCCGCAGACTACCTCATGAAGCCTTTTGAACCGCAGCAGCTGATCGACTTGATCAGGACCCACGCGCAGGGTCTGCTGGTCAGCGAACAGGACGAGCCCGTCGCCGAGGCCCCCGGCAGCCGCCAGCTGTTGCAGCTGGCTCAGCGCGTTGCCGCCACCGACTCGACCGTGCTGATCACCGGTGAATCCGGTACCGGCAAGGAAGTGCTGGCGCGCTACATTCACAACCACTCGCCGCGTGCAGGCAAGCCCTTTATTGCCATCAATTGTGCCGCCATTCCCGAAAGCATGCTGGAAGCGACCCTTTTTGGTCACGAAAAGGGAGCCTTTACCGGTGCCATCAGCAGCCAGCCCGGGAAGTTCGAGCAGGCCAATGGTGGCACGTTGCTGCTGGACGAGATCAGTGAGATGGATCTGGGGCTGCAGGCCAAGCTGCTGCGCGTGCTGCAGGAGCAGGAAGTGGAACGCATCGGTGGGCGCAAGGTCATCCCGCTGGACGTGCGTCTGCTGGCAACCAGCAACCGCCGGCTGGAACAGACCGTGACGGAAGGGAAGTTTCGCGAGGATCTGTACTACCGCCTGAACGTGTTTCCGCTGCAATGGCAGCCCTTGCGTGAGCGTCCCGAAGATATTCGTCCGCTGGCCGAGCGCCTGCTCAAGCATCACTGTCGAAAAATGGGTCGGTCACTGGCTTCGCTGGATGCGACGGCTGTCAGTGGGCTGTGTCAGCATCACTGGCCGGGGAATGTGCGCGAGCTGGACAATGTGATTCAGCGCGCATTGATCCTGCAGCCTGGCAGTCGCATCACCGCTTCGGACCTTCATATTGGCAGTGCCGCCATTCCACTGCAGGGCAGCACCATACAACCCTCGATAATTGAGCCGGTATCGGCGGAAGCGGTTGACGAGGCTGAGCTGGCAGAGGGGCTGCTGGGCAAGGATCTGAAGCAGCATGAGTATCAGTTGATTGTGGAGGCCCTGCGTGCCACTTCGGGCAGTCGCAAGGATGCTGCTGAAAAATTGGGCATCAGTCCACGTACACTCCGTTACAAGCTTGCTCGCATGCGTGAAGAAGGAATTGATCTGGAGTCATTGCTGGCAGGTAAGTGAGTGCTTGCTTTCTCTGCAGTATATGACTTTTGTCGGTATTCGAGTAGACCAATGTCTAATTCAGGGGACCCGAGCGGCTTCGGTATAACCTCTCACTATCAACTCGATCACGTCGACAATAGCGACTATAAATAAGTGCGGCGTTCCAAGGTATAACAACAAAACGCAAGCTAAGGGCATCACGATGAGTGAACAGAATGTATATCCGGTCGATCCGGCTTTTGCTGCTAATGCACATGCCGACAACGACACGTATCAGGCGATGTATGAACAGTCGATCAACGACCCGGAAGCCTTCTGGGGCGAGCAGGGCAAGCGCCTGGACTGGTTCAAGCCGTACACCAAGGTAAAAAACACCACTTTTGACCCGCACAATGTCGACATCAAGTGGTACGAAGATGGCGAGTTGAACGCCTCTTACAACTGTCTTGATCGCCACCTGGAAACCCGTGGTGATCAGGTTGCAATCATTTGGGAAGGTGACGACCCCAGCGAAGACGAGAAAATCACCTACCGCGATCTGCATGGCCGTGTCTGCCGCTTTGCCAACGCACTGAAGGCAAAAGGCGTTCAGAAAGGTGACGTGGTCACTCTGTACATGCCGATGATTCCGGAAGCGGCGGTTGCCATGCTGGCCTGTGCCCGCGTGGGTGCTGTTCACTCCATCGTATTCGGCGGTTTCTCACCGGAAGCGCTGGCGGCTCGTATTGAAGGCGCGAAGTCGAAGGTTGTTATTACCTCCAACTACTCGCTGCGCGGTGGCAAGGTCGTGCCGCTGAAAGAGAACGTGGACAAGGCGCTGGATCACCATGAGGCCGGCAACCTGGTCGAAACCGTTTTCGTGGTCAAGCGTGTCGAGAAGGACGTTGCCTGGAACGACAGCCGTGACGTGTGGTATGAAGGCGCCGTTGCTGAGCAGTCCGATGACTGTCCGGCCGAGCCGATGAATGCGGAAGCGCCTCTGTTCATCCTCTATACCTCCGGTTCTACCGGCGCACCCAAGGGGCTCAAGCACACCACTGGCGGTTACATGGTGTATGCCTCCATGACCCATCAGTACGTATTCGATTACCACGAAGGTGATATCTACTGGTGTACCGCCGATGTGGGCTGGGTCACCGGCCACAGCTACATCGTGTACGGACCGCTGGCCAATGGTGCCACCACTCTGATGTTTGAAGGGGTGCCGAGCTATCCGGACAACAGCCGTTTTGGTCGTGTGATCGAGAAGCACAAGGTCAACCAGTTCTACACCGCGCCGACCGCCATCCGTGCGCTGATGCAGCAGGGTGAGGACGTACTGGGTGACTCGGATCTGTCCAGCCTCAAGCTGCTGGGCTCCGTGGGTGAACCGATCAACCCGGAAGCCTGGACCTGGTACCACCGTATCTTCGGCAAGGGCAAGTGCCCGATCGTCGATACCTGGTGGCAGACCGAAACCGGCGGCATCATGATTGTACCGCTGCCTGGTGCCACTGATACCAAGCCGGGCTCTGCCACTCGCCCGTTCTTCGGTGTGCAGCCGGCGCTGCTGGACGGCGAAGGCAAAGAGATTGAAGGTGCCGGTGAAGGCAATCTGGTGATCAAGGACTCCTGGCCGGGCCAGAGCCGCTCCATCTGGGGTGATCACGAACGTTTCATCCAGACCTACTTCAGCACTTTCAAGGGTGTCTACACGACTGGCGACGGTGCCCGTCGTGATGAAGACGGTTACTACTGGATCACCGGCCGTGTGGATGACGTTATCAACGTCTCTGGCCATCGCATGGGTACTGCTGAAGTGGAATCCGCACTGGTGGCTCATCCGGCCGTTGCCGAGGCGGCCGTTGTGGGCTACCCGCATGACCTGAAGGGTCAGGGCATTTACGTGTATGTCACCCTGCAGAGCGGTTTCGAAGCCAGCGATGAGCTGATGAAGGAGTTGCGCAACTGGGTACGTTCCGAAATTGGCCCGATCGCTTCTCCGGACCTGATTCAGTTTGCGCCGGGGATGCCGAAGACCCGTTCCGGCAAGATCATGCGCCGCATTCTGCGCAAGATCGCCGAAGATGACTTCGGTGCACTGGGTGATACCTCCACTCTGGCGGATCCGACCGTGGTGGACGACCTGATCGAACACCGCATGAACCGCAAGGGCTGATACTGGCCTGAATAACCCCGCGTCATCTGAAACGCCCGCCGCTTACCCGGCGGGCGTTTTTGTTGGCGGATTGGCGACAAACTGACACCTTGGTGCAGCACTGTCGACAATGAGGTGGTATTATTGCCCCCAATAAAAGGCCCCCTATTTGACTGACCGGCACAACGTTCGACAACTTCGGCTATCCTGAAGCGGGCCGAGGAACGAGGGAGACGATGCATGCAACTGGCACAAAAGATCATTATTGCTGACGACCATCCTCTATTTCGCGCGGCGCTGCGACAGGCGGTGACTCAAGCGGTGCCCGGTGTCGAGATTGTCGAGGCCGACAGTCTGGCGGCGGTGCAGGAAAAGGTCGAACAACACGGTGATGCAGATCTGGTGTTGCTGGATATACACATGCCGGGTACGCACGGTTTTTCCGGGCTTGTGTTCCTGCGTGGACAGCATCCCGGCGTACCGGTGGTGGTCGTTTCAGGCAGTGAAGAGCCCCATGTGATGAAGCGCGCCATCGACTATGGTGCGTCCGGTTTCATTCCCAAGTCCGCCCCGCTCGAAACCATCTCCGAGGCGATTGCTGCCGTGCTGGAGGGTGACGAGTGGCTGCCACAGGAGTTGACCGATAACATGGGCGATGTGAGTGAAGAGGATCAGCAGTTTGCCGCTGCCCTGGCTTCACTGACGCCTCAGCAGTTCCGCGTGCTGACTATGCTCACCGAAGGTCTGCTCAACAAGCAGATCGCGTACGAACTCAGCGTATCCGAAGCCACCATCAAGGCCCATGTGACGGCTATTCTGCGCAAGCTGGGCGTGCACAGTCGCACCCAGGCCGTGATAGCCGCGCAGCGGCTCGGTGTCGAGCCGCCCAAAACCGAAGTCTGACCCGTTCTGTACCCGGGTGCAGACAGCGACCCGGGTGATTCAGTGTTCAGTCCCTTTCCGCTCTCAGTGTGGCGATAATCTTGTTGATCATCGCCCTCAATGCCGCCGGCTTGATGGGTTTCGTCAATAGCTGCGCCTGAGCGGCGTTGATTTCATCGCGCACATCGTCAGTACGATCAGCCGTAATCACAATGGCCGGTGAGAAATACTCGGTTCCGGTGGGTTGGCCCTCCAGTGCTGCGAGTTGACGCAGCGCCATGATGCCGGTTTCGGTTTCACCCAAGTGATAATCCGCCAGTACAATATCCGGCACCCATCGGCGTTCAAGCGTGGCCGCTACCGCCTCCTCGCCGGACAGGGCCGTGACCACCTCGCATGACCAGCCCTGCAGCAGTGCACTCATACCCTCCAGAATCTTGGGCTCATTGTCGATCACCAGAACCTTGATGCCGTTAAGTCCCTTGCTGCGGATCCAGCCGCGCTGTTCGGGTTTGGGTTTCTGGGCCAGTGCCGGGTCACCCAGCGGCAAGGTAATGCTGAACACCGTGCCCTGGCCTGGCCAGGAGCGGACCTTGAGCTGATGCCCCAGCATGCGTGCAATGCGGTCAGTGATGGCAAGCCCCAGTCCCAGCCCCTTAACCTGACTGTGTTTGGGGTTGTCGATCCGTTTGAATTCTTCAAATACCTCGCGCAACTTGCTTTCGGGAATGCCGACCCCGGTATCCCAGACCTCCAGTCGCAGCTGTTGGCCCAAGCGACGCGCTCCCATCAGCACTTTGCCGCTGGCGGTATAGCGCATGGCATTGGAAAGGAAGTTCTGCATGATGCGCCGCAGCAGTGTTTGATCTGAATAGACCACCTGACGACAGTTAACACTGTGAAACGCCAGTCCCTTTTCCCGCGCCAGTACACTGAACTCGGTATTCAGTGTCTGGAAAAGATTTTCCAGAGAGAAATGGGTCAGAGTGGGTTCCAGGGCGCCCGCATCCAGCTTGGAGATATCCAGAATAGCGGTGATCAGCTCTTCTGCCGCCTTGAGGGAGCCGTCCAGGTTCTCCACAAGCTGACTGGTCTCACGGCTGTGGCTTTGTTGCGCCAGTGCCGAGGTGAACAGGCGAGCGGCGTTCAGAGGCTGCAACAGGTCATGGCTGGCAGCCGCCAAAAACCGGGTCTTGCCAAGGTTCGCGGCTTCCGCATCGGACTTGGCCTGTCGCAGCTCATCCTCCATCAGCGCGCGAATGGTGTTTTCCTTGCGCAGCTCCTTGTTGACTACCGACAGTGCATGGGTACGTTCTCGAACACGCTGTTCCAGGTTCTCGTTGGTTTCCTGCAGCGCCTGTTCCGCCTTGCGACGCTCGGTGATGTCCTGATACAGCGTGAAATAACCCAGCACGTCACCATATTCGCCAATGTGCGGGATGTAGGTGACTTCGGCAAAGCGATGGCTGCCATCACGGGTGGGCAGGCGAGTTTCAAAGCGCTGCCGCTCACCCCGCAGAGCGGCGTCAATATAATGACGCCGATTGAGGTACTCCTCTTCAGGCAGCGCCTGCAGGCAATGCACGCCGGCAATATTGTGCCGATCAAGGCCAAAGGCATCCGCATAGGCCTTGTTGATAAACAGGAAGCGGCATTCCGGATCAAGGTAGGCGATCAGTACCGGGACGTTGTCGGTGTAGATACGAATGTTCTGCTCACTCTCGCGCAGCGCCTCTTCAATACGCTTGTGCTCGGTGATGTCCATGTAGGTGTTGACGTAGCCGCCGTTGGGCATGGGATTGCCGCGGACCTCAAGCACCGTGCCATCCGGGCGGTAACGCTCATAACTGTGTGGCGCTCCGGATCGAATCGAGTCCAGCCGCATCCTGACCTGGTGTTCAACGTCACCCAGGCCGTATTCGCCCTTGATGGCGTTGTAACGGAAAACCTCCTCGATGGGGCGGCCCACGCAGATCAGTCCTTCCGGGTAGCTGAACATCTCCACATAAGGGCGGTTCCAGGCAACCAGTCGCATCTGCTGGTCCACCACACTGATACCGAGGCTGATATTCTCAATGGTTGACTGCAGCAGCGAGCGGTTGAATCGCAGTGCCTGTGAGGCTTCATCAACAATGGTGACGACATCACCGATTTCCATCTCCCGTCCGCGAAGGGTCGAGTCCATGACGATCCTGGCAGAGGAGGCGCCAATGGCGCCCGAGAGCAGGCGTTCGGTATGCTGGATCAGTTCAGGTGTGGCTTTCTCCGCTGCCATTGGAGGGCCTTCGCCCCGGCTTTGGCCAAAGCTGCTGAAGGCTTGCCGAGTGCGGCTCATGCCCAGAAAGCGCTCGCTTAACATCTGCAGGTCGCCGACGGTGACCTGACCAAAATGGCGCGAGGGGTCGGCAATGCCCTTGGCTGAGGTGTTCACAAAGGCGCTGGCCTGAATCCGATCCACCAGGCGTATGCTGGCAATGCGTGACACCGCGACAAACAGCAGAATGTTGATCCCAAGACTCCAGATCACGCCGTGGGTCAGGGGGTCAAGGCCTTCGAGCCCGAGCAGGGCGGTGGGATTGAGCAAGCCATCCCCGCCACTGACCTGAGGCAACCACTCCATCGGGATCAGGCGAGCCGAGTTGAGTGTCGGCAGTACCAGCGTATAGACCCAGAGCAGAAAGCCGGCGCTCAGGCCCGCGAGCACGCCATAGCGGTTGCCGCCACGCCAGTATATTCCCCCCAGAATGGCGGGCAGAAACTGGATGGCCGCCACGAATGCCAGCAGGCCAAAAGAAGCCAGAGGGCCCTGTTCACCGAGAATGCGGTAATAGAAGTAGCCCATCAACAGAAGGCAGATAATGGTAATGCGCCGAACCCTGAGCAGAAGGGCTCCAAGATCTCGCGATTTGGAAAGACGCAGCCAGGAGATCCTGAACAGCAGTGGCATCACGATATCGTTGCACACCATGGTGGCAAGGGTGATGCTGGCGACGATGACCATGCTGGTAGCGGCCGAGAGCCCACCAATGAAGGCAAACGTGGCCAGATAGCCTGAGCCCTCGGCCAGCGGCAGCATCAGCACGTAGGTGTCGGCATCCACGCCGCTGCCATCGAAGAAGATCATCCCGCCGGTTGCAATGGGCAGTACAAACAGGCCGAGAATCAACAGGTAAAGCGGAAACAGCCAGCGCGCGGTGTACAGGTTGCGACGACGGGTGTTTTCCACAATGCTGACGTGAAATTGACGCGGCAGACAGATCGCTGCCGCACAGGCCAGTACCACTTCCGTCAGGAACCCCGTCGTCAGCGGGTTGCTGAAGTTCTGGTTGTCGCGCAGTTGTGTCTGTACCTGCCAGGCGAGATCCTGAAAGCCATCAAATATGCCGAAAATCACGAACAGCCCCACGGCCACAAAGGCCGTGAGCTTGACCAGTGACTCGAAGGCCACCGCCAGGACAAGTCCCTCATGATGTTCTGTCGCATCGATGTGTCGCGTACCGAACAGGATGGCAAAGACGGCCATCAAAAGTGCCACAAACAGAGCGGTATCACTGCCCTTGCTCATCGCCTCGGTGGCGCCGGGTGCCAGTGCGTTATAGCTGATGGCGACCGCCTTGAGCTGCAGGGCGATATAGGGAATGGTGCCCATTACGGCAATCAGGGTTACCAGTACCGCCAGGCTTTGGCTTTTGCCATAGCGAGAGGAGATGAAGTCGGAGATGGTGGTGATGTTCTGCTGCTTGCTGACCGTAAACACCTTCTCGATGACGCGCATGGCAAACAGAAAGACCAGAATGGGTCCAAGGTAGGTTGCCATGAACTCCCAGCCGGTCGAAACGGCACGCCCCACGGCTCCGTAGAATGTCCAGCTGGAGCAATACACGGCCAGGGAGAGTGAGTAGATGACCGGGTTGCTGGCCCATTGCTTGCCGGCACTGCTCTTGTCACCGAAATAGGCGATGGCAAAGAGCAGGCCCAGGTAAGCCAGTGAAATCAGGATGATGGTCCAGCCGGATAGCATGTCGAATCTCGCTTGCAGTCAATCAGGGCGCCAGTGTAACGCCTAAGTGCCGTCACAGCACCGTTGTCGAACTTTGCAGCGGCATTGCGCCTGTGACCATTGTATTACATGTCACGGATCATGTTTTTGGAAAGTTTTTGTAACGTGTTGATTCATTGGTGTTATTTTGTTTGCTGTGGAGCGAGTAACGCAGTGTTCTACTAAAGTCGGGGCTTTTATTCCGGGCATTCTTTCTGCAAGATCAGTCTGGAATTACTCTCGGCTCCAATAACAAGAAAACGGAGAAACAACATGGCAGATGATAAATCCAAAGCTGCTCAATACTGGTCGACGAACCTTCGTCTGATCGTGGGAAGCCTGGTCGTGTGGGCCCTTGTGTCCTACGGCTGCGGTATCCTGTTCCGTGGCATGCTGTCCGGCATCCCGGTCGGTGGCGCTGACCTCGGCTTCTGGTTCGCCCAGCAGGGTTCCATCATTACCTTTATCGGCATCATCTTCCACTACGCCTGGAGAATGAACAAGCTCGATAAAGAGATGGGTCTGGAGGAGTAAGCCAGTATGAGTCAGTTTGCAATCAACTTGATCTTCGTAGGCGCATCCTTTGCGCTCTACTTCGGTATCGCCATTTGGGCGCGTGCCGGTTCTACCAAAGAGTTCTACGTTGCAGGCGGGGGTGTACACCCGGTTGCCAACGGTATGGCTACCGCTGCTGACTGGATGTCAGCTGCATCCTTCATCTCAATGGCGGGTCTGCTGTCTGCGGGTTACGTCAACTCCTCCTTCCTGATGGGTTGGACCGGTGGTTACGTTCTGCTGGCGATGCTGCTGGCACCTTACCTGCGCAAGTTCGGCAAGTTCACAGTGCCTGACTTCATCGGCGATCGTTTCTACAGCAAGGGTGCGCGTCTGGTAGCCGTAATCTGCCTGATCGTGGCGTCCGTTACCTACGTAATCGGTCAGATGACCGGTGCCGGTGTTGCCTTCTCTCGCTTCCTTGAAGTGAGCAGTACTGCGGGCATCTGGATCGCGGCTGCTGTTGTATTCTTCTACGCCGTATTCGGTGGCATGAAGGGTATCACCTACACCCAGGTGGCGCAGTATGTGGTGCTGATCGTGGCCTACACCATTCCGGCCGTGTTCATCTCCCTGCAGCTGACCGGTAACCCGCTGCCGATGTTCGGCATGTTCGGTGAGCACACTGAATCCGGCCTGCCGCTGCTGACCAAGCTGGACCAGGTTGTTCGCGAGCTGGGCTTCCGTGATTACACCGCTGATGTGGACAACAAGCTGAACATGGTTCTGTTCACTCTGTCCCTGATGATCGGTACGGCGGGTCTGCCGCACGTAATCATCCGCTTCTTCACTGTACCGAAGGTGGCTGATGCGCGCTGGTCTGCTGGCTGGGCTCTGATCTTCATCGCGCTGCTGTACTTGACTGCACCTGCTGTTGCGTCCATGGCGCGTCTGAACCTGATCGATACCGTTTACCCGAATGGTCCGACCGAGCCGGCCATCGAGTACGCCGAGCGTCCGAACTGGGTGAAAACCTGGGAAGAAACCGGTCTGATCAAGTTCGAAGACAAGAACAACGACGGTCGCATCCAGTTCTACAACGGCGCAGCTGACATGACTGATCGTGGCTGGCAGGGTAACGAGCTGACCGTAAACAACGACATCCTGGTACTGGCGAACCCTGAAATCGCACAGCTGCCGGGTTGGGTTATCGGCTTGATTGCGGCCGGTGGTATCGCAGCGGCACTGTCTACGGCAGCCGGTCTGCTGTTGGCCATCTCCTCTGCAGTATCTCACGACCTGATCAAGACCATGATCAATCCGAACATCACCGACAAGGGTGAGTTGATGGCGGCGCGTATCTCCATGGCCGTAGCGATTCTGGTTGCAACCTACTTGGGTCTTAACCCCCCGGGCTTTGCAGCACAGACCGTGGCGCTGGCGTTCGGTATTGCCGCTGCGTCCATCTTCCCGGCGCTGATGATGGGTATCTTCTCCAAGCGTGTTAACAACAAGGGTGCTGTTGCCGGTATGCTGGCAGGTCTGCTGGCTACGCTGGTGTACATCTTCACCTTCCTGGGCTGGTTCTTCATCCCGGGTACCAACACCCTGGCGAACACTCCGGATAACTGGATCATGGGTATCTCTCCGCTGTCCTTCGGTGCAGTGGGTGCTCTGATCAACTTTGTGGTTGCCTTCGCAGTGTCTCACATGACTGAAGAGCCGCCGGTTGAGATCCAGGAGCTGGTAGAAAGCGTGCGTTACCCGAAAGGTGCTGGCGCTGCAATCGACCACTAAGCATAATACTGCCTGAGACAGACAGCTGATGTCTGACAAGGGTTGATCCAAATCGGGCTTCCAACTGGAAGCCCGACTTTTTTCAGGAAGTGAGAAGTATGATCTGGAATCTGGTTGCAACAGCGTTTGCCGGTCTTGGTGCTGCAGGGGTGGCGCTCATTCTGCGCTTTCTGAGCCGTAAGAAGCTTCCCAAGTGGATTATTCCAGCCTTTGCTGGTGCCGGTATGCTGACGTACCAGATCTATATCGAGTACACCGCACTGGATCTGATCAAGTCACGACTGCCGCAGGGCGTCGAAGTGCTTGAGACCGAAACCGAGAGTATGGTCTGGCGTCCCTGGACCTATCTGTTTCCGATGGAAACCGCGTTTACGGCGCTGGATGTGGCCAATGCCGATAGCCGTACACTGGAATCGGGTGAGCAGGTGGTTCAGTTCGTGCTGTATCGGTTCGAAAAGCATCACGTTACCCAGGCGCGTCCACAGGGCTATCTGCTGAACTGTGCCAACAGAGAAGCGGTAAGGCTGGATGAAGAAGGGCGTCCAATGGCGTCGCCGGTAGACGGTATGGCCTCGAAAGAGCAGGTACACCGGCTGTTGTGTCGCTGATCAGGATGCGGATCTGCTCCGACTAAAGTCGGGGCATATTTAGCCACCTGTGTTTGTTAGATTCAGTGTACAAGCCCCCAGGCTTTCACCGTAAATAACAACAACAGGATGGTGTTATGTCTTCAGGTAAGGAAGGCGCCAAGGCTTACTGGCGCGAAAACCTCAGAGTCATTCTGACCTATTTGGTCATCTGGTTCGCTGTGTCGTACGGCTGCGGCATTCTTTTTGTCGACGAGCTGGATAAAGTTCAGTTCTTCGGTTTCCCGCTTGGCTTCTGGTTCGCCCAACAGGGCTCCATTTACGTCTTTATTGCACTCATTTGGGCCTATGTGTTCAGCATGAATCGGCTTGATGAAAAATATGACGTACACGAATAGGAATGCTCGCTTAAGGATGGCGTAACCATGAGTCTCAGTCTCGATCTGCTCACCTATATTTTTATCGGCGGTTCTTTCGCGCTCTATATCGGCATTGCCATTTGGGCGCGTGCGGGCTCCACTCGAGAGTTCTATGTTGCCGGTGGGGGCGTTCCACCGGTAGCAAACGGTATGGCAACTGCCGCCGACTGGATGTCAGCGGCTTCGTTCATTTCGCTGGCGGGTATCGTCTCGTTCATGGGGCGGGATGGCGCGGCCTATCTGATGGGGTGGACCGGCGGTTATGTCCTGCTGGCCATGCTGCTGGCACCCTATCTGCGCAAGTTCGGCAAATTTACGGTACCTGATTTCGTGGGTGATCGTTATTACTCGAATACGGCCCGCACCATTGCGGTCATATGCACGATCGTGATCTCGTTTACCTATGTTGCGGGACAGATGCGCGGTGTGGGCATTGTTTTCTCGCGCTACCTGCATGTGGACATCAGTACGGGCGTGGTCGTTGGCATGGTGATCGTGTTTTTCTACGCAGTGCTTGGGGGGATGAAGGGTATCACCTACACCCAGGTGGCACAGTACTGTGTCTTGATCATGGCGTTCATGGTTCCGGCCTTCTTTCTGTCGATGCAGGTCACCGGGCACTTTCTGCCCCAAACGGGGCTTGGTGCCACGCTGGACAGTGGCCGGTCTGTCCTGGCTACACTGAATGATCTCTCGGTTGAACTGGGGTTTGCCCAGTATACGCAGGGTAATAAAACAACCATCGACATGTTCTTCATGACAGCTGCACTGATGTGCGGCACGGCGGGACTGCCGCATGTGATCGTGCGCTTTTTCACCGTCCCGCGTGTCAGGGATGCACGTGTGTCGGCCGGCTGGGCACTGATATTCATCGCCATTCTGTATACCACAGTGCCGGCTGTTGCGGGCTTTGGGCGCGTCAATCTGATTGAGACATTGAATGGTGAACAAAACACCGGGGTGGAATATGCCCAGATGCCGACCTGGTTCAAGAACTGGGAAAACTCGGGGCTGATCGCCTGGGCGGACAAGAACGGTGATGGCAAGGTCTATTATTCGGCAGGGCCGGCCTTTGAGGGCGGCAAGCCTGAATATACGGATCGCAGGGGTGTGCACGGGCAGAGGCTGACCAGCAATCCCTCGGACAACAGCAGTGAAGTCTATGTGGATCGCGACATCATGGTGCTGGCCAACCCGGAAATTGCAAATCTGCCGGACTGGGTCATTGCGTTAGTGGCTGCAGGCGCTGTCGCGGCGGCATTGTCCACCGCGGCAGGCCTTCTCCTGGTGATATCGACCTCGATTTCCCACGACCTGATGAAAAAGACCCTTAAGCCAGACATTACGGATCGGCAGGAACTGATGTATGCGCGCATGGCTGCCATAGCGGCTATCATCATAGCGGGTTATTTCGGAATCAATCCGCCGGGCTTCGTGGCTGAAGTCGTGGCGCTGGCCTTTGGTCTGGCCGCCTCTTCCGTGTTCCCGGTCATTGTAATGGGTATCTTCAGTCGCCGAATGAATACACAGGGCGCTGTCAGTGGCATGGTTGTGGGCCTGGCCGCCACCATCGCCTATATCGTTTATTTCAAGTTCATGGGCGGGACGCCTGATCAGTGGTGGATGGGGATTTCACCGGAAGGTTTTGGAACGGTCGGCATGTTGCTGAACTTTGCCGTATCGCTGCTGGTGTCCAGCATGACACCTGCCCCCCCTGAAGAGATTCAGACAATCGTTGAAGACATCCGTATTCCCAGGGGTGCGGGTGGTGCGCAGGCTCATTGAGCCTGTCATGGTCAGCGCGCGAATTGCAGGAGCTAAAAAATGCCCAACTCATTCAAGATCGACAACATCCCCTTCAGTCTGTTGAATGAAGAGGAACAGGCTCTGCTGCGGGCCAATCTGGATATTGCCTATTTCCAGAAAGGCGAGACCGTTATCAAGGCGGGCGAAATGCCTGATGGTCTGCACGTTGTGCTCAAGGGGCGAGTCAGTGAAAGCGAAGCGGTAGCTGATGACGAGAACAGGACTCAGCACGTATTCGTTCACTATGAAAACGAGGATTACTTCGGCGGCTGGTCAGCTCTGAGGGGCAAGGCCATTCACAACTTCGTCGCTGAGGAAGAGACCATCTGCCACATTTTGCCGACGCGCACCTTGCTTGAGCTGATGGCGACAAACGCTCAGTTTGCCGATTATTTTCAGCAGAACCTGGCGGTCAAGCGTGAGATTGTGGCGCAGCATGGCAGTAACCAGGATATGGCTGAGTTCATGCTGGCCAAAATCACGGATGCGACCGTACGCGAGCCTCTGGTTGTAGAGCAGGGGACCAGTATCAAGGCCGCTACCGAGCTGATGCGCGCCCACAAGGCGGACTGTGTGCTGGCGCGCAAGGGTGGGCGCTATGGCATGGTCACAGGGACCGACCTGCTGGATGCCGTTGTGCTCAAGCAGCTTCCGCTGGAAACGGATGTGTCCGACATAGCCAGCTATCGGCTCATTGCCATCGATCATCAGGATTATCTGTTCAACGCGCTGGTCATGATGACCCAGCAGCAGATTGAGCGAGTGGTTGTAATGGACGGCCAGGAAATGGTGGGCGTCGTCGAACTGACCGATGTACTCAGCTATTTCTCCAGTCATTCTCATGTGATCGGGTTGAGAATTGAGCGTGCCGCAACCATTGACCAGCTGCGTGAAGCGGCGCAGGGGCTTAATGAGCTGATCAAGGCGTTGATATCCACCGGGGTCAAGATTCGCTTTACGATGGATCTGCTGGCGGCCATGAATGGCCGTATTATCGCCAAACTCTTCGACCTGATTGTGCCGGCGGACATGCAGCCTCATGTATGTCTGATCGTCATGGGGTCAGAGGGCCGTGCTGAACAGATCATGAAAACGGACCAGGACAATGCACTGATCTATCGCGACAACCTTGCATGGCCCGAAATGCAGCAGTGCATGCAGCAGTTCAGCGAAACCCTGATCTCCTTTGGCTTCCCGCCTTGTCCGGGCAAGATCATGGTGTCCAACCCGGACTGGGTCAACTCCGTGGGCGACTGGACTCAGCGGCTCAGTGACTGGGCCGATACCTGTGAGGGCAATGCCCAAATGAATCTGGCGATTGCGGTGGATGCGAAACCGGTTGCGGGTAACGAGGCACTGTTCAAGGTGGCGCGTAACTGGTTCCTGCGCCACTTGCGCAATAACGATGTGTTTTTTTCGCATTTCGCGCGTGCCGCAGTGGAGTTTGATACGCCTCTGACCTTCTTTGGCAACCTCAAGGATAAGGGGCAGCTGGATATCAAAAAAGGAGGGATCTTCCCGATCGTGCATGGCATACGCACCATCGCGCTGGAACAGAGGATTCTGAAAACCAATACCTTTCAGCGCATTGAGGCATTGATGGAGAGTGGGCAGATGCAGGAGCAGCATGGCCGCGACCTGTCCGAGGCGCTGGCACTGTTCATTCAGTTGCGCCTTCGGCAGCAGATACGCCGTGCGGAAGAAAGTCCTGATGGGGCTGATCCGACCCCCAACATGATTGACCTGCAACAGCTGAACAAACTGGAGCGTGATCTGTTGCGTGATGCTCTGCACGTCGTGAAAGGATTCAAAAAGCACCTGACCACGCGCTACCACCTGGGAGGCTGAGATAGATGATCATTCCGCGCTCAATACGGCGCCTTAAAGAGAAACGTGAACACCAGCAAGGCCCCTGGGCGCATCTGTTCGAGAGTTACAAGGGTGACGAGGTCGTATCACTGGATTGTGAAACCACCAGTCTGGATGTGAAAAAAGCCGAAATCCTGTCGATCGGGGCGGTTCGAATCAAGGGGCGCAAGGTCATGACCAGCGAGCGTCTTGACCTGAAGCTTAAGCCGCCCGCCAGTCTCAGCGGTGACTCGATCAAGATCCACAAAATTCGAGCCAGCGATCTTGCCGATGGCATCGAACTGGATGAGGCGCTGGAAAAGGTTCTCGAGTTTGTGGGAAATCGACCGATTCTGGGGTATTACGTCAATTTTGACATTCGCATGCTGGACAAGTTTATTCGCCCCAAGTACGGTTTCGGCCTGCCGAACAAGGCAATCGAGCTTTCGCATGTGTATCACGACATTATCAAGTGGAAACATGTCGGCGGTAACATTGATCTGCGATTTGATACCATTGCCGGCAAGCTGGATATCCCCATTCTGGAGCGGCACACGGCGCTGGGCGATGCCATCACGGTCGCGCTGATGTATGTGCGCTTGCGCTATGGTGAGTCACCAAGTGGACAATATTGATGGGCGTGAGTGCGTCAATTTCCCGAGCGGGCTATGTGGCCCGCTTTTTGCATTATTAGGCATGTAAGTCGATGTTTAACCCTTTGAAGACCCAAGGGGCGTCAGTATATTGTCATTGGTGACGTTGTTATGGGTTGAAGCAGCAGGGTTAGTCTCTATAATGTCAAAATATTGCCGTCCGGGAGGAAGTTCTGCATGATAGAACGTGCTGATATCAACAGTCTTCTGTCGCAGATGCGCGCGATCAAGACCGAAGTGCAGCAGGCAACGCGGCCGTCCGAATTGCAGGAAATAAAGCCCATGGATTCAGGGCTGCAAGGGATCAGCAAAACTGAAAGCAACAGTTTTGCAACCTTGCTCAAGGGGGCTGTGGATAAAGTTAATGAGCATCAGTCGGATGCATCCCGCTTGCGTGAAGCCTATGAGCGCGGAGATCCCAGTGTCGATTTGCCTCAGGTAATGATTCAGGCACAAAAGGCATCGGTCTCGTTTCAGGCCATGACACAGGTGCGTAACCGTCTGGTGACGGCATACGAAGATGTTATGAAAATGCCGATATGATTTTTCAGGTTTGGTACGGTCAGGGTTGAATGGATAACACACCGGCACAATTCAACAGCAAGGGCAGTCTGATGGCCGGGTTCAACAGCCTGGGCATCCTGCGCCAGCTGGGCTTGATGGTGGGGCTGGCTGCCAGCATTGCCATCGGATTTGCCGTTGTGCTCTGGTCTCAGAAGCCGGACTACCGTGTACTGTTTTCCAACCTGAATTTTGCTGACGCCAACGAGGTGATCGAACAGCTTCGCCTCTATAACATGCCGTACAAGTTTGATGCCGATGGGCGTGCGATTCTGGTGCCACAGGAGCACGTGCATCAGGCTCGGCTGCGACTTGCAGCCGAAGGCTTTACTGCAGACAAAACCGTGGGCTTTGAGCTGCTGGAGCAGGAGCAGGGGCTGGGTACCAGCCAGTTCATGGAAAATGCCCGGTTCCGTCGAGGCCTGGAAGGCGAGCTGGCACGTACTATCAGCAGTCTGCTGGCCGTACGCTCGGCCCGTGTTCACCTTGCCTTGCCTAAAGAGTCGGTATTCATTCGAGACCAGCGCAAGCCACGCGCATCGGTATTCATCGAAATGTTCTCCGGGCGCACACTGGAGCGTGACCAGGTGGCCGCAATTGCCAACCTGGTGGCGTCGAGCATTCCCGAACTGGATGTGGACGATGTCACCGTTGTTGATCAGAAGGGGCGTTTGCTGAATACGCGCAGTCAGGATCAGGACGTGGTACTGGCAGCCAAGCAGCTTGAATATACCCGCAGCATCGAAGAAACGTTGCTCAATCGCGTCAACAGCATTCTGCAGCCCGTTGTTGGGCTGGGTAATTTCCGCGCCGAAGTGTCGACCGATATCGATTTTACCGAGGTCGAACAGGCGGATGAAGTCTACAACCCGGATCTTCCGGCCCTGCGCAGTGAACAGACGCTGGAGGAAAATCGCGCCAGCGGTGATCTGGCGCAAGGGGTGCCGGGGGCGCTCTCCAATCAGCCGCCCGGGCCCAACTCGGTACCTGAACAGATTCAGGGAAATGCCGCCAATGGAGCAGCGGGCACTGCGCGTGCTGGCTCAAGTCGAGAGCAGGCGGTGCGTAACTACGAGCTTGACCGTACCCTAAGCTATACCCGACACCAAACCGGTGTGGTCAAGCGCCTGAGTGTTGCGGTTGTCGTTGATGACCTGCAGAGCATCAATCCAGAAACCGGAGACGCGGTACGTACGCCCTGGTCAGAAAATGAACTGGAGCGGTTGCAGGTGCTGGTCCGTAACGCCGTGGGCTACTCGGCGTTGCGTGGCGACAGCGTGACCGTGGTCAACTCTCCCTTTGTACCACCCGAACAGGTTGAACTTGAGGAGTCCTCCTTCTGGCAGGAGGACTGGTTCTGGGACCTGATGAAGCAGCTCATGGCCGGCCTGTTTGTCGTGTTGCTGATATTGGGTGTGTTGCGGCCGATACTGCGCAGCCTGGCGGATGCGGGAAAGGGACGTGAAGTGGCAACGCTGGGGCCGGCGGGTGAAATTTCGGCAGACCTGGAAGGACTGGAAGGTGCCGGCATTGCGGATGACAAGGTGACGCTCGGAGGGGCGGATAGGGGTGTTATGCCGACACCAAACGAAAGCTTTGATTATCAGCTCAACGCGATCAGGAGCATGGTGGCCGAAGATCCGGAAAAGGTGGCGCAGGCCGTGCGGCAGTGGGTAATTGATCATGAGCGATGAGAGCGATCTCTCGGATATTCAGAAAGCGGCCATTCTGCTGATCAGCCTGGGAGAGTCCGATGCCGCCGAGATCCTGAAGCACCTCGGTCCCAAGGAAGTACAGCGCATCGGTGAGGCGATGACGCAGCTGGACAATGTGCCGCAGTCACGGGTCGAGTCGGTTGTGGCTGACTTCATGCACGTGGTCAGCGATCAGACGGGCATTGGCATCAACAACGACCGCTATATCCGTGCGATGCTTAATCAGGCGCTGGGTGAAGAAAAGGCCAAGACACTGATTGATCGCATTCTGTTCAGTACGAACACCTCTGGGCTGGACACACTGCGCTGGATGGACCCGCGTCAGGTGGCAGAGGTGTTGCGCTATGAGCATCCCCAGATCCAGGCGGTCGTTATCGCCTATCTTGATCCTGACCAGGCGGCTGTCGTGTTGACCTATTTTGATGAAAAGGTCCGCCTTGACATACTCATGCGTATCGCCGCCCTGGATCGCATTCAGCCTCAGGCGCTGCAGGAATTGAACGATATGTTTGAAACCCAGTTTGCCGGCAGCAAGGCCAGTCAGTCGCGTACTTTGGGTGGTGTTCGTTCCGCGGCCAATATCATGAACTATATTGAAACCAGCCTTGAGGCCGAGCTGATGGAAGGCATCAAGGAAAATGATGAAGGCTTGGCCAACGAGATTTCGGATCTCATGTTCGTGTTCGAGAACCTGATTGATGTGGACGATCGCGGCATCCAGGTGATCCTGCGGGAGATATCCACCGACAGCCTGGTGCTGGCGCTCAAGGGCGCCGATACTGCATTGCAGGAAAAGATCTTCAAGAACATGTCCAAGCGGGCCTCCGAGCTGTTGCGTGATGACCTCGAGGCCAAGGGGCCTGTCCGCGTTTCCGAAGTGGAAGATGCGCAGAAGGAGATCCTCAATGTTGCACGTCGTCTGGCTGATGAGGGTGAGATCATGTTGGGTGGCTCCGGCGAAGAGATGATCTGATGAAACAGGACTCGCCTGTCAGAATTCGAGCCTCCGATGTGGCCAGTGTCGAACGCTGGCTGCCGCCCGATGTCGGCGTGGAAGCGCCGGTTGTTCAGGCGCTGGCCCGCAAGCCGAAGGCTCCGCTCGAAGATGTGGACGTGTCAGTGGTTGAGGAGGAGATCTTTGCAGAAAAACTGACCCTGTCACAGTGGGAAGAAATCTGCGAAGAGGCGCGTCGAGAGGGCTATTCAGAGGGCCTGAAGCAGGGGCATGAAGAAGGTCGCCAAACCGGCTATGAACAGGGGCTTGCTGAAGGGCTGGAGGCCGGGCAGACGGAAATTCAGTCTCGGTTGCAGCGCTTGGATGCCCTCATCGAGCAGTTGCAGCAGCCTGTCGAGCAGCAGCGAGAAGTACTGGAGGCCACTTTGCTGAAGCTGGTGGTCGCCCTGTCTGAGGCGGCTGTCAAAGCCGAGTTAAGCCAGCGTGTTGAACTGCTGGCGCGAAGTGTGCGTGAAGCACTGGACCAGCTGCCCAATACCAGCGGCGATATACTGCTGCGTGTGAATCCTCAACAGCAGGCTGCTCTGGAACCGTTACTGGACGATGTGCGCCTGCAACTCAAGCCCGATGAAAACCTGACGCTGGGCAGTTGTATTGTGGAAAGTGGCAGTTGTCGAGTGGATTATCGCACTGAAGAGCGTTTCGCTCAGGTGGCTGAGCAATTGCTTGCACGTCTGATCAGCACGCCTGATGCCAACTGATCATCGGAGTCTGTCTTGCCGGATCTGAACCATCGCCTCGAGCGCTATCTGCAGGTCGAGTACGAGCCGCCTCGTCCCGGTGTTGAAGGGCAAATCACCCGCCTGATCGGGCTGACGCTTGAAGCCGTTGGCCTGAAAGTGGCGCTGGGCGACTATTGTATGGTGGACCTGCAGGGAGCGGGCAGCGTTGAGGCCGAGGTGGTCGGCTTTGCCGGTGATCGCATTTATCTGATGCCGCTGGACAGTGTGGATGGACTGGCCCCCGGGGCTGCCGTGCGGCCGCGCGTCGGTGCCAGCCTTGTGCCTGTAGGCTTCGGTCTTCTGGGGCGGGTCATTGACGGCATCGGCCGTCCACTGGATGGCAAGGGGCCGCTCAAGCCGGACGATATGGTGACCCTGGCCGGTGAAACCATCAACCCGCTGCACCGTCATCCGATAGAGCAAACACTGGATGTAGGAATCCGTGCAATCAACGGATTGCTGACGGTAGGCCGAGGCCAGCGTTTGGGGCTGTTTGCAGGCAGTGGTGTGGGCAAATCGGTCCTGCTCGGGATGATGACCCGGTTTACAGAGGCGGAAATTACCGTCGTGGGGTTGATCGGTGAGCGTGGTCGAGAGGTGAGAGAATTCATTGATCACAGCCTCGGGCCCGAGGGCATGGCGCGCTCGGTCGTGGTAGCCTCACCGGCGGATGACTCTCCTCTGATGAGGCTGCGTGCCGCCCAGCTGACAACACGCATTGCGGAATATTTCCGTGCGCAAGGGCGGAATGTGCTGCTGTTGATGGATTCCCTGACCCGTTATGCACAGGCTCAGCGTGAAATCGCTCTGGCCGTCGGGGAACCACCCGCGACCAAGGGCTATCCTCCCTCGGTATTTGCCAAACTGCCCAAGCTGGTTGAGCGGGCGGGTAACGGCGAGACTGGAGGTGGCTCCATCACCGCTTTTTATACTGTGCTGACGGAAGGGGATGATCAACAGGATCCGGTGGCCGACTCTGCACGCGCCATTCTGGATGGACATTTCGTTCTGTCGCGTACACTGGCTGAGCAGGGGCACTATCCGGCACTGGATATTGAAGCCTCCATCAGCCGTGCCATGCCGCAGATCGTTGACAACAGCCAGTTGAATCTGGCGCTGCAGTTCAAACGACTATACTCACGCTATCAGCAAAATGCGGATCTGATTTCAGTCGGCGCCTATGCCCGTGGCAGCGATCCGGAAACCGATCGCGCCGTTGACATGCTGCCGGCGATTCGGGCCTATCTGCAGCAGGGCATGGATGAGCCCATGCCCATGCAGCGCAGTGTGCAGGAACTTGCAATGGTGATGTCGCCCCCACCACAACCCAAAAACCAGGCCGGTCAACCACAGATGCTGCGTAGAACCCCATAAGAGTTTGAAACATGGCAGTGAAACGATCAGATCGCTTACAGGTTGTTCTCTCGGTTGCCGAGCGCAAGCGGCAGGAGGCTGATCGCTTTCTGGCGGATGCGCAAAAAAGAGTCCATCAGGGAGAAGTCGGCATTCAGCAGCTGCAGGGGTATTTGCGTGAGTACCAGCAGCAGTTTACAGCCAGTGGACAGCAGGGGATTTCGATTGGCGCCCTGCAGTCGCAGCAGGCATTCATGCAGAAGATCAATACCACCATTTATGAGCAGGAGCGTGCCTTGCAGCAGGCTCGAGAGCAGCTGCAGCAGGTGCGCATCTACTGGCAGCAGACCTACGCGCGTCAGAAGGGTATTGAGCGTCTGATCCGAAAGGCGCAAGAGGAAGAGCAACTGCAGCTGGAACGCAAGCTGCAGCAGGAAATTGATGAGCGCTCGCAGCATGTCCGTCCTCGCTTTATCTGATATTGGCACTTAAATTGCTTCTTGTCCTGTAACCTTGTTTGCAGGAGCCTGTCATGGCGATCACACAACCTTCCCCCTCTTCCCCCTTGCTTCTGGGTGTTGGCGGCAGCATGCCATCGTTGAATGCTGGTGCTACTGGCGGTCAGGCACTTGGGGCGCCACTCCAGGGAGGCGGTTTTCATTTCCACTTTACCGGCTCACTGCAGGCCTATCAGGAGGCCAGGGCAGGTGCAGATGCAGGCAGAGTTTTGCCACCAAATGGCGAATCCTTGCCGGGGCACTCAGCTGTGAAGCCGGATTCGGAGGCTAATGCAGCCGCTGTCGAGTCATCGCTGCTGCCTGTATCAGGTGATGGTGTCGACGCTGATGCCTCGCTGCTGCAAGGCGAAAGCGGTTCATCACCGGTGGTCGTACCGTCTGCTGAGGCCATTGGTGATGACAGATCGCAGGGGGCAGATGCCGCAGTGACTCGGGTGTCTCAACAAACAGGCACGCTAGAGTCGACAGAAAGCGATGTTGACAAAAATAACGATCTGCAACGAGACCGGCCTGAACACGTTGAAGGCGAAAGGGGTAACCCGTCTCTCCGTCCGTCGGACTCTGCACAGCAGGCAGCTGCCCAGGCCAGTCGTGAACGAGGAGCGGAAGAACACAGTGCGGTGCAACCGGCCCAGCAACAGTCGCCCCTGAATCAACAGACAGCGCAATCGCCTGAACAGGTAACCCAGGTACAGGCACAACAGCCTGGACAGGCCCCGCAAACACAGCAAGAGCAGAAAGAACAGCAGGCGCAGCAGGCACAGCAGGCGGGTGCCGGACAGGCGGATGAGGCGGAATCCGGATACCGGGCAGATGGCCGAGCGGAAGCCGTACGCCAGGGTGCAGCGGCTCGGTCCGACGAAACGTCTGACAGGGTGCGAGCAACGCCTGCCCAGCCTTTCCCGGGTGAAGGCAAGCCGGCTGAGCCTGCTGTCTCTGCTGCAGATATTCGCAGGCAGGCGCCTATCGACACGGCACGTGATGTCGCGAAGGGTGTCGCAGTTGCCGGTGCAGCCTTTACCGGTGTCGACGACACTGATGCAGTTGCCGAGCCGGTACAGAGCCTGCAAGGAAGCAACGCAACAGCGCCATCCGGAGTGTCGGGAGGTGCTGCTGAGCCTCTGCCGGTACAGTCCCAGGGTGATCATGAATCTGCAGCGCATGAGATGAATCAGGCGGTCAATCTGCAGTCAGCAAACGTTTCAAGTGTGTCATCCACAAGTCCCTCAACATCATCGTCTGACGGGGCGCAGGATGCTCCTGTTGTGGCGGCAAATGTGCTGCGGACAGGGGGGGATGTCGGCGCTGCTCGTGCACAGCCGGACATCGTGGCTGGCCGGGCGGATCAAGCGATACAGTTCAGCAATAATGGCGGCATGGGTGATGAAAGCGGTGAGCAGCCATCCCAGCGACAGGAGTCTGCACAGTCGCAGGCTCAGGCGACCACGACAAGTCGGGCTCAAGCCGCACCCTCGGGGGTATCCCTGCCGCAGCAGCCCTTTTCGCTTGCACAACAGCAACTGCTGTCACCCAAATGGGGACGCGCCATGGGTGAGCGTGCCATCATGATGGCTCAGCATGGACCACGAGTGGCACAGATTCAGCTTGATCCTCCGGAGTTGGGGGCCATGCAAATTCGGATTCACATGCAGGGAGGGGATCAGGTCAGCGTCAGCTTTACCAGTCCCAATCCGATGGTGCGAGAGGCGCTGGAGCAGCAAATGCCACGTTTGCGTGAAATGTTTGCAGATCAGGGGCTTAACCTGCAGGACTCCTCGGTGGCGGATCAGTCTTCTCAGCAAAGGTCGGGGCAGCATGATCAGGCCCCTCAGGGACATGCAGGGTCAGGGCGGTATGGCGGCGGGGATGCCGGTGCCGGCGAGGGCATGACAATGCAGGCGGTCAAGGTTGGCCTGGTAGACTATTACGCCTGAGGCTTCAGCCCCAAAAACAGTGTGTTATATTAGTCGCCATCCAAGCGCATTAACGCTCAACTCGCGGAGGCACTGATGGCAGACGAAAACGCGGCCGATGGTGAACAGCCAGCCAAAGGCTCCAAAAAGAAACTGATCATCATACTGGTGGCGGTTGTGGTACTGCTGCTTGCAGGTGGTGGTGCAGCGGCCTTTTTTCTGCTTTCGGGCGACGGGGCCGAGCAAACTGCCGAAGAGGCCCAGCCGGTCAAGCGTGAAGCCATTTACACCAAGGTTCGTACCCTTGAAGGCAAGCCTTCCTTCGTGGTGACACTGCAGTCATCCGACGGCAAGCGACACTACATGCAGGCCTTTGTCGAGGCAAAAAGCAGAGACCCGGCCGTCGATGAGGCACTGCAGCTGCACATGCCGCTGATCGTGGCGCGGCTGAATGCGCTCTTTGCCACCCAGACGTTCGAAGAGCTGCAGGCGGTTGAGGGCAAGCAGGCGCTGAGAACTGAAGCCACCGCTCTGGTGCAGTCGATCATGCAGGAAAAAATCGGTCAGCCAGGGGTGGAAACCATCCTCTTTACCAACTTCGTGATGCAGTAGGGTTATCCATGTCGGTCAAGGACCTGCTTTCACAGGATGAGATAGATGCGCTGTTGCATGGCGTCGATGACGGTGATGTCGAGACCGAAGACGATGCCGGCGAGGATGCGGATGGCATAAGGTCGTATGATCTGGCCAGTCACGAGCGAATCGTGCGTGGCCGGATGCCAACGCTTGAAATGATCAACGAGCGTTTTGCCCGTCATACACGTATCAGCCTGTTCAACCTGCTGCGCCGTACCGCCGATGTGACGGTTGGCGGTATTCAGGTGATGAAGTACGGCGACTATATCCATACCCTATATGTCCCTACCAGCATGAGTCTGGTCAAGGTCCATCCCTTGCGCGGAACGGCACTGTTCATCATGGATGCCCGGTTGGTGTTCAAGCTGGTGGATCAGTTTTTCGGTGGTGATGGTCGGCATGCCAAGATTGAAGGGCGTGAATTTACACCGACAGAAACGCGCATCGTTCACAAGACATTGCAGCAGCTTTTCCAGGATCTCAAGGATGCCTGGCGCTCTGTGGCTGAGCTGGAGTTTGAGCATGTGGGTCATGAGGTCAACCCGGCCATGGCCAACGCGATCAATCCCACCGAGGTGGTGGTTGTCAGCTCATTCCAGATAGACCTGGAGGGCGGGACGGGCGAGCTGCATATCACCATGCCCTATTCGATGCTTGAGCCGATTCGCGAGCAGCTGGTATCGGGGGTGCAGGCCAATGAAGAGCAAAGCGATGAGCGTTGGCTGACAGCCTTGCGTCGTGACATCATGATCGCCACGCTGGAGCTGGACCTGACTGTCGCAGAACGTGAATTGACCTTGCGCGACGTGATGCAGCTTGAAGCGGGAGACATCATCCCGGTTGAACTGCCCGAGAACCTTGAGCTCAGAGCGAACGGCATTCCACTGTTTGAGTGCCAGCTGGGTACCTCGCGTGGTAATCTGGCAGTTAAAATCAAGGATCCCATCAAACGGCCGGGCAGCGAATGAACCGGGCGGTGGAGAGTGACCAAGGTGAGTGACGAGAAAAACGATCAGGATCAACAGGCGCTGGCCGATGAATGGGCCGCGGCACTGGAGCAACAGACCGGCGAAGCGGAAGTGGATACGGATGCCCTGCTGAATGACGTGCAGGCGCAATCGAGCGGCAGCGCGCAGGGTGTCGAGCTGGATGAGTTGAAAGATGAGTCGACACCTATCGCTGACCCGAAACTGGATGTGATTCTGGACATTCCGGTTAACCTCACCATGGAAGTGGGCGGGACCGAGATTGCCATTCGTAACCTGCTGCAATTGAGCCAGGGTTCGGTGATTGAGTTGGACCGCGTGGCAGGGGAGCCGCTGGATGTAAAAGTGAATGGCACCCTGATTGCCCATGGTGAGGTGGTAGTGGTCAATGACCGCTACGGTATTCGGCTGACGGATGTGATCAGTCCACAGGAACGCATCCGGCGGCTTAAATGAGGTGGGTGCTCGCGCTTGTGCTGATGCCGGTTCTGGCTCAGGCTGCTGAAGAGGGCGGAAAGGCGGCGACCACCCGCGTTGAACTGCCGGACCCGCTCTCACTGAGTGCGCTGGGACAGCTGTTGCTTGGACTGGCGCTGGTCGTGGGGCTTATTCTGCTGCTGGCCTGGCTCATGCGTCGTGTCAACGGCGTCCCCGCTCAGGGTAATGGCATGAAAGTGTTGGCTGCCATGCCTTTGGGGCAGCGTGAGCGGGCCGTCCTGGTGCAGATCGGGCAGGAGCAAATGCTGTTGGGGGTTGCACCGGGCCGTGTCAGTCTATTGGCACGTTTTGATGAGCCTGTGCTGGATTCTGCCGAGCTTCGTGGTGCCGTTTTCGCGGAACGTTTGCAGCAGGTGTTGGGGCGAGGGCGAAACGACTCATGATGCGCCTGCTCACCTTTCTTTTGCTGCCGCTTCTGATGCTGCCAGCCTCGGCAACATGGGCTGAAACCGGTATTCCGGCCGTTACCCTGGTTACGGGTGAGGACGGCACCAGCAACTACAGCGTCACGATCCAGATCCTGGCTCTGATGACGCTGCTGACGTTCCTGCCGGCCATGCTGATGATGATGACCTCTTTTGCACGCATCATTATCGTGTTTGCCATTCTGCGTCAGGCGCTGGGTCTGCAGCAGACACCCTCCAACCAGATCATTATCGGTCTGTCGCTGTTTTTGACCCTGTTCATCATGTCACCGGTTCTGGAAGAGGTTAATGTCCGTGCCGTGCAACCCTACATGTCTGAAGAACTGGGGCCAATGGAGGCGTTTGAGGCAGCAGGAAAGCCGTTTCATGAGTTCATGCTGAATCAGACCCGCGAGAGTGACCTGGAGCTTTTCATGCGGATATCGGAAACGCCGCCGGTTGAAGCGGCAGAAGAGATTCCCTTTACTATACTGATACCCGCATTCGTGACCAGTGAGCTGAAAACCGCATTCCAGATCGGATTTATGCTGTTTATCCCTTTTCTGGTCATTGATCTGGTCGTGGCCAGTGTCCTCATGGCCATGGGTATGATGATGCTTTCGCCTATTATCATCTCATTGCCGTTCAAAATTATGCTGTTTGTGCTGGTGGATGGTTGGGCGATGGTGATTGGCACACTGGCTGCCAGTTTTGGCGTATAGGGAGGAGTCATGGATCCGGGCATAACACTCGACCTCTATGGGCAAGCGCTTTGGCTGGTTGTGATTATCGTATCGGTCATTGTGGGACCTTCACTGGCCGTAGGTCTGATTATCTCGGTGTTTCAGGCGGCTACCCAGATCAACGAGCAGACGCTGAGCTTTTTGCCGCGCCTGATCGTAACGCTGCTGGCGGTGATGTGGGCAGGCCCCTGGATCGTGACCAAGATCTCGGATCTGTTCAACTATCTGTTCATGAATATACCAAGACTCATTTCCTAGGCCATGGAATTCAGCCTGCTACAGATCGAGCAGATGGTAAGCAGTTTTCTTTGGCCGCTGTTTCGCGTGGCCTCTTTCTTCATGGCAATGCCGATCATCGGTACTCAGATGCTTCCCATGCGGCTGCGCCTTGGGTTGGCGCTGGCGGTGACGATTCTGATCGTGCCGGTGTTGCCACCCATGCCGCAGTTTGATGGCCTGACCCTGCAAAACTGGATTGTGGTGGCACAGCAGGTTTTGATCGGCGCATTACTGGGCTTTTCCGCCAATATTCTGCTGCAGAGCTTTGTCGCCGGTGGTCAGTTGATGGCGATGCAAATGGGTTTGGGCTTTGCGTCCATGACCGACCCGGCCAATGGCGTGAACACTGTTATCCTGTCCCAGATCTATCTGATGCTGGTCATGATGCTGTTTCTGGGCATGAATGGGCACTTGGTGCTGATCGAAATCATGGTGGAAAGCTTTGGTGTCATACCGGTGGGGCTTGAGGGTGTCAGTAAAATGACACTTTGGGAGCTCGCGCATTGGGGGGGGTGGCTGTTCATGGCGGCGCTGCTGATGGCGCTGCCGGCCGTTACGGCACTGCTGGTGATCAACTTTGCGTTTGGCATCATGACCAAGGCCGCGCCTCAGCTCAATATTTTTGCCATCGGCTTTCCCTTTACCATGCTGATGGGGATCTTCATCGTTTGGGTCAGCCTGTCCGGTTTCTTCAGTCACTATCAGACATTCTCCGCCGAGGCGCTGGAAAATGTCAGTCAACTGCTAAAGGCAGGGCGCTGAGATGGCAGAAGAAACGGGCCAGGAAAAAACAGAAGAGCCAACGTCGAAACGAATCCAGGACGCGCGTGAAAAGGGAGACGTTCCGCGCTCGCGTGAGCTCTCGGCGACGGTGCTGCTTCTCGCTGCCGCTGCGTCAGCCATCCTGTTCGGCAGTAATGTGGCCGCGACCATGATTTCCATCATGCAGGAGAGCTTCACTCTGGATCGAAGTGACGTGTTCGATACGGCGCGCATGTTTACGCATCTGGGAGAGGCCTTGTATGAGGGCTTTTTCAGCCTCTGGGGCTTTTATCTGCTCACGCTGTTGGCGGCTCTGCTCAGTCCCATCGCACTCGGCGGCTGGAATTTCAGTGGCCAGTCCATTCAGCCAAAGGGCAGTCGCATCAATCCGCTCAGCGGAATCAAGCGAATGTTTTCGCTCAAGGCGCTGATCGAACTGTTCAAGGGGCTGGCCAAGTTTCTGTTGGTGGGGTCTTTCGCCATCATGGTGCTCTGGCTGGATCGCCCGGATCTTTTCCAGCTGGCGCGAGAGGCGGTGGAGCCGGCGATCGCGCATTCCCTGCAGATACTGGGTTGGTCCTTTCTGGTAATGAGCCTGTCTCTGATCATCATCTCGCTGATCGATGTGCCTTTTCAGCTTTATGACTACAAGAAAAAGTTGAAAATGACGCTGCAGGAGGTCAAGGACGAGATGAAGAATACCGAGGGGAAACCTGAGGTGAAAGGGCGTATTCGTCAGTTGCAGCGTGAAATATCCCAGCGCAAGATGATGTCGGAAGTGCCTGAGGCTGATGTGGTGATCACCAACCCCACCCATTATGCGGTAGCGCTCAAGTACGACCAGGGGGGCAGTGGTGCCCCTCGGGTCGTGGCAAAGGGTACGGACTTTCTGGCGCTCAAGATTCGCGAGGTGGCCGAGGAGCATGATGTTCCTCTGCTGTCAGCTCCGCCGTTGGCGCGCGCCCTCTATCATGCCACTGAAATCGGTGACGAGATCCCTGCCGGACTATACAAATCCGTGGCACAGGTGCTGGCCTATGTGTTCCAGCTCAAGCGTCATCGCAGGCGACTTGAAGAAGCGCCCGAGCCATTGCGTGATGATGATTTCGAGATCCCTGAAGAGTTCCGTAAGGATGCGGATGAATAATACTTCTGGCTCAATTCTTGCATTTAATTCCTTCTGAAGTACTTTAAGCGTCAGAAAAGCAGCACTTTTTGTCCGTGTTCCGTTGGGTTACAAAGCCTTGCGGCTTCCCTGCTTTGTTCTGACGTTTTTTTGACGAGTTTGGAGGAATGGTGGAGCGCCAAGTCGTATTGAACAACATGCGCAGTCTGTCGCAGGGGAATCTGGGTATTCCGCTGCTGCTGCTTGTTGTACTTGGCATGGTGGCATTGCCGGTTCCTCCGTTCATGCTGGATGTGTTCTTCACGTTCAATATTGCCCTCTCGATTGTGGTGTTGCTGGTCGCGATTTACGCGCTTAGGCCTCTGGATTTTGGTGTTTTTCCGACCATCCTGCTGGCGGCTACGCTGTTGCGACTGGCCTTGAACGTGGCCTCGACACGTGTGGTACTGCTTTACGGTCATGAAGGCGGTGATGCGGCCGGTAAGGTGATCGAGGCGTTCGGGGATGTGATGGTCGGGGGCAACTATGTCGTCGGTATCATCGTGTTCCTGATTCTGGTAATCATCAACTTCGTGGTGGTTACCAAGGGTGCCGGACGTATCTCCGAAGTCAGTGCGCGCTTTACGCTGGATGCAATGCCCGGCAAACAGATGGCGATTGATGCCGACTTGAATGCGGGCCTGATTGGCCAGGATGAGGCGCGGGATCGTCGACGTGAAGTGACGCAGGAAGCGGACTTCTACGGCGCCATGGATGGTGCCTCGAAATTTGTGCGCGGGGATGCGGTAGCAGGCATTCTGATACTGGTGATTAACCTGCTCGGTGGCCTCGGTATCGGTATGGTTCAGCATGGTCTGGATTTTACGCTGGCGCTGCAGTACTACTCGCTGCTTACCATCGGTGACGGCCTGGTCGCCCAGATTCCGTCGTTGCTGCTGTCAACGGCTGCCGCCGTGATGGTGACCCGTGCCAATTCCTCCGAGACCATGGGTTCTCAGGTGTTCCGTCAGATGTTTGCCTCACCGCGTGCGTTGAGCGTGGCAGCTGCCATACTGTTTATCATGGGTATTGTGCCGGGCATGCCGCATTTCGCGTTTCTGATGCTGGCGATGGCGGCGGCGGGCATTGCCTGGTGGATTCGACGTATGGAGCTGGAAAAGCTGGAGCGGGCCAGGGCTGAAGAGGCAGAAGCTCCAGCCGAGAGCAAGCCATCGGCTGAGGAGCAGAAAGAGCTGGGCTGGGATGATGTCATGCCGGTTGACATGATCGGTCTGGAAGTAGGGTATCGATTGATACCGATGGTGGACAAGATGCAGGGTGGTCAACTGCTGGGACGGATCAAGGGGGTGCGCAAGAAACTGTCTCAGGATCTGGGCTTTCTTGTGCCGTCGGTGCATATTCGGGATAACCTGGACCTGCTGCCAGGCGCCTACCGCATTACCCTCATGGGGGTAATCGCCGGTGAGGCCGAAATCTATCCGGATCGTGAGCTGGCGATCAATCCGGGGCAGGTGTTCGGCGAATTGAAAGGGGTCAGCGTACGTGATCCGGCATTTGGTCTGGAAGCGGTCTGGATCGAGAAAAGTCACAAGGAGCATGCGCAAACTCTGGGTTATACCGTGGTGGATGCCAGTACGGTTGTTGCAACCCATATCAATCAGGTATTGCAAACTCACGCGCATGAGTTGCTGGGGCATGAAGAGGTACAGCAGTTGCTCGATCTGCTGACCAAGTCTTCGCCGAAACTGGTTGAGGAGCTGGTGCCCAAGAAGCTGTCGATCAGCGCCCTGTTGAAAGTGCTGCAGAATTTGCTGATGGAGCAGGTCCCGTTGAAGGATTTCCGCTCCATTGCCGAGGCCCTTGCAGAAGCGGTGAATCGTACCCAGGACCCGCTTGCGCTGACGGCGGCAGTGCGAGTGGCCCTGTCGCGACTGATCGTGCAAACGGTCAGTGGCTCAGAGCCTGAGCTGGCCGTGATTACGCTGGACCCTTCGCTGGAACAGATGCTGCTTGGGTCCATGCAGCAGGGGCAGGATGAGGGGTTGGTGCTTGAGCCGGGAATGGCTGAACGGTTGCAGCGTTCCCTGGGTGAGACAGCCCAGAAGCGGGAGATGGCGGGCAAGCCTTCCATTTTGTTGGTAGCCGCACCAATCCGGCCGCTGATGGCCAAATTTGTACGTTATGGAGAACACCAGATTCATGTACTCTCCTATCAGGAGATCCCGGAAAGCAAGAAAGTCACGATTGTGGCCACTGTAGGTGGGCAAAATGGCTAGTGTTTGGCGGCTTGCGGCCGATAAGGGACGGGTATGAAGGTTAAACGCATATTTGCACCGGACATGCGCCAGGCAATGCGCCGGGTGCGTGACGAAATCGGCCCCGATGCCGTGATTATATCCAACCATCGCGTTGCAGGTGGTGTGGAGGTTGTGGCGGCGCGCGAAGATGAATATGAGGCAGCGCAGGCGGAGTTGAAGCGCAGCCGCAGTCGTCGACCGACGGGTAATCGGGATGAGCAGATTCGCATTCTCACGGGTGGGCATTCGCACCAGTCCGAGCAGGCCAGTCGAAATGCCGCTCTGGAAGAGGAGCTGAACCGAACCCGCGCTCGCATAGCGGAAGCCAGTCGTCGCATCACAGAACCGGCGCCAACGGCAGATCGTGGTGCCAATCGTCAGATTGACGATGAGGACGACGAGGATTTGCGCTCCATTCTGGAGTCCTTGCGCGCACGGAACCGTCAGCGTGAAGCGGCGCCAAAGCCGCCATCACCCCCCGTATCGACAAGGCCGACCTCGCGTGCTTTGGAGGCGGATACTCTGTCAGCGGACGATGATGCGTTGTTGAACATGCAGCAGGAGATTCAAGAGCTGCGCAATATGCTGCAGCAACAGGCGGTTCGACCTGCTGCAGCTGCGCCGGCATTCAGTGCGCCTCAGGCAGCGCCGCCCCAAGAGCGCTCCAGTGTGCATGCTCGGCTGGAAAGGCTCGGGTTGGGTGATCAGCTCGTACAGCAGTTGATGAGCGGGGTCGAGCCCGAGCTGGCCGCTGACAAGGCATGGCGCAATGCGCTGGCACGACTGTCTGATGCGTTGCCGGTGCTTGGGGAGGAGTTGGTCGAGCGTGGTGGCATGATCGCTTTTGTAGGGCCAACGGGTGTTGGCAAGACCACGACCATCGGCAAGCTGGCAGCTCGCTATGTCCTGCAGCATGGCAGTTCCAGTGTGGCGCTGGTGACGACGGACTGTTTTCGTATCGCGGCCCACGAACAGCTTAAAACCTTTGGCCGGATTCTGGATGTGCCGGTTCGGGTGGTTGATGAGAACCACAGCCTGGAAGAGGTTCTGCAGAGCCTGCGTAACAAGCGCCTTGTGCTGATTGATACTGCAGGCATGGGGGCGTCCGACCCTCAAGGCATGCTGCAAATGCAGATGCTGTCCAGCGTGACTGTGCGATTGAAAAAACTGCTGGTGTTGTCCTGCTCCAGTCAGCGACAGCTGATGCGTAGCGCTTTTGAGAACTACCGTGAACTGGGTTTGAATGGGTGTGTTCTGAGCAAGACAGATGAATCCGGCAGCCTGGGTGAAGCGTTGACGCTGGCAATTGAGAAGCAGCTGCCCATCGCCTATGTAACGGATGGGCAGAAAATTCCTGATGATATCGGTATTGCGAAGCGCCATGACCTGGTGAGTCGTGCCGTTGTCATTGCGCAGAAATCCAGCGAGCATGATGCAGGTCATGCAGCTGACGGTTCGTTGTTCAGGGCGGGTTGAGGAGTCATTTGATGAAACAGACCCACCCGGTCAAGGTAATTGCAGTTACCGGCGGCAAGGGCGGTGTTGGCAAAACCAACGTCTCCGTTAATCTCGCGACCGCGCTCAGTGAAATGGGGCAGCGGGTGGTGTTGATGGATGCTGATCTGGGGCTGGCCAATGTGGACGTGATGCTGGGTTTGCGTGCTCAGAGCAATATTGCGGATGTGCTGGCGGGCAGCTGCAGCCTCAAGGAGGTGATGGTGCCGGCCGGTGACAATTTCTGGATTGTTCCTGCGGCATCGGGAACGCAGGAGATGACCGCTCTGAGTGCCCATGAACATGCCGAACTGATTCATGCCTTCAATGATATAGCTGATGAGTTGGATGTGCTGGTTATTGACACCGCTGCCGGTATTTCCGATTCGGTCGTCAGCTTTGTGCGGGCGGCGCAGGAAGTGTTGGTCGTGGTGTGTGATGAGCCCACGTCGATCACGGATGCCTATGCACTGATCAAACTGCTCAATCGCGACTATCAAATGACTCGCTTTCGGGTACTCGCCAATATGGTCAGGACTGAATCGGAAGGTCGTAACATGTTTAACAAACTGTTGACGGTGACCGACAGATTCCTCGATGTTACGCTTCAATACGTTGGCTCAATCCCTTATGATGAAACGGTACGCAAGGCCGTGCAAAGGCAAAAGGCTGTTTTGAAAGCCTTTCCCAAGGACAAGGCAGCGCTGGCGTACCGACAGCTGGCGAACAAGGTTGACAGCTGGCCTGTGAGTTCCAGTCCGCGAGGGCATCTTGAGTTCTTTGTCGAGCGACTCGTGCAGGGAGCGCGGGCACACTGAAAAGAAGCGTATATGTACAACGAGCTGGAGTTTAAATCTGGGCAGGAGCTGATAGAGGAATATACACCTCTTGTGCGACGTATTGCTCATCATCTGATGGCACGGCTGCCTTCCCATGTCGTCCTCGATGACCTGCTGCAGGCGGGGATGATGGGATTGCTCGAAGCGGCAAAGCGATATGACTCCAGTAAAGGCGCCAGTTTTGAAACCTATGCCGGTATTCGCATTCGAGGCGCCATCATCGACGAAGTGCGGCGTGGCGATTGGACGCCCCGCTCTGTGCATCGCAATGCTCGTCGTGTGAGTGAAGCGATCGCTCAGGTTGAGCATCGAACCGGGCGTGATGCTTCCGACGTGGAAGTGGCGGCGGAAATGGGAATAGGGGTTGCCGAGTACCATGCTCTGCTGCAGGATTCTCTTGATAGCCGGCTGTTCAGTTTTGACCAGCTGACAGACAGCTCCGAGGAAACACCATCGGAGCAGTTTATTGCGGCCGAGCCTGATCCTGGGCACGAGCTGGAAGGTGAAGGATTCAGGCAGGCCCTGGCACAAGCAATAGGTGCCCTGCCGGAACGCGAACGGCTGGTGCTGGCGCTGTATTATGATGAAGAGCTGAACCTTAAAGAGATAGGACAGATTCTTGGGGTGAGTGAGTCGCGAGTGAGCCAGATTCACAGTCAGGCTGCGTTGAGGCTCAAAGGCCGGCTAAGGGATTGGCGCTGACCGTCAACGGTCTGAAAAGGATGACTCTTGAAGGTGTTTTCTGAACTGGGAGAAGTGTCTTGAAGAAAGACATCAAAATTCTCGTCGTGGATGATTTTTCCACCATGAGACGCATCATAAAAAACCTGCTGCGCGACCTCGGGTTTACCAATGTCGATGAGGCCGATGACGGCAAGACGGCGTTGCCGATTCTCAAGCAGGGGCATATCGATTTCCTCATCACGGACTGGAATATGCCGGAAATGACCGGTATCGACCTGCTGAAGGCGGTGCGTGCCGATCCGGCGCTGGCATCCATTCCGGTTTTGATGGTGACGGCGGAAGCCAAGCGCGAGCAGATCATCGCAGCGGCACAGGCCGGTGTGAATGGTTATGTCGTGAAGCCGTTCACGGCGGCCGTGCTGAAAGAGAAGATCGACAAGATCTTTGAGCGTATCGAGGGTTAACCGGAAGCGGGGAAGGCAGATGGCAGCGCAAACGGCCAGCAAAGTGGACTTTAACGGCTTCGATGAGTTTCTCCGCAGCCGTGCTCAGGCACTGGTTTCCGAGCTCGAGGCCGGCAATCTGGCAGAGGCAATGGGGCTGATCAATGAGCTTCAGTTTGCCCGTCACCAGGTGTTCTACAACGAGGTCGGTCATCTGACGCGTGGCCTGCACGAAGCGATCAAGGCCTTTTCCAGTGATGTCGGTGACAAGATGCCGAATGAGGCAGAGAGCACGGTTTCTGCCATTGGTGATGCTTCGGATCGGCTCAATTATGTCATCGAACTGACTGAGAAGACTGCCCACGAGACCATGGATCGCGTGGATCGCTCACTCAGTCTGGTCGACAAGCTGGATCAGCAGAGCGAGCGTTTCAAGGACCTGTTGCTTCTGGTAGGGCAGCTTGAAGGCGAGTTTGAAGCCCTCAACGGCGTGTATGATCGCACCTGCACCCTGAAGGACCAGTCCGAAAAAACCATTAATGAACTGCGCAGTACATTGACTGATATCCTCGTCTCCCAGGGGGTTCAGGATATAACCGGTCAGCTGATCCGCCGTGTCATCACACTGGTGACACAGGTAGAAGGGCAGCTGGTCAAACTGATGGATATGGCGGCCAGAGTTGAACGCCTGAGCAGCCTGGAAAGTGCGGAGGACATTGCAGCCTCCGATGACAAGCCGGCGCGCCGAAAGAGCCAAGCGGCGGAACACGAGCAAAAACAGGATCCTATCCGGGCGGAAGGTCCCCAGCTTCCGACAGGGAGCAAAGACACTCTGTGTGATCAGGACGATGTTGATGACCTGCTTTCCAGCCTGGGATTTTGATAGGAGCTCCCTATGAGTTTGGATGTCGATCAGGAAATACTGGAAGACTTTCTCGTCGAGGCAGGCGAGATTCTTGAGCAGCTGTCAGAGCAGCTGGTTGATCTTGAACAGCGCCCCGATGACAAGGATCTGCTTAACGCGATCTTTCGTGGATTTCATACCGTCAAGGGTGGTGCCGGCTTTTTGCAGCTGGAAGCGATGGTAGAGTGCTGCCACAAGGCGGAGAACCTCTTTGACCTGCTCCGTAACGGCGAGCTGAGTATCAGCTCAGAGCTGATGGACGTGGTTTTGCAGGCTCTGGATGCGGTCAATGCCATGTTCGAGGCGGTGCGCAGTGGGGAAGAGCCCGAGCATGCCTCAGCGGCATTGCTTCAGAGGTTGCAGGACTTTGCTGAAGGACAGGGCGGTGCAGCACCGACACCTGCACCAGCACCAGCACCGGCGGCAAAACCGGCAGCCAAGCCTGCTGCGCCAGCTCCCGCCCCGGCACCAAAACCTTCAGCACCGGTCAATCCCAATACTCCCAGTGATGAGTTTGAAATGCTGCTGGGCGATCTGGCCGACAGTCACCGGCAGGCCGCTGATGCATCTGATGATGATCTGATTACCGAAGATGAGTTCGAGGCACTGCTGGACGAGTTGCATGGTCCCGGCAAGGCACCGAGAGTGGAAGCCGGTGCGGCCGCTGAACCGCAAAGTGGTAACGGCGGCAGTGGCGAACTGATTACTGATGATGAGTTCGAAGCTCTGCTGGATGAACTCCAGTCCACGGGGCAGGGAGCCTTCGCCCACATGCAGGGAGGCGGTGAGAGTGAACCGGCGCCAGCAGCAACGCCGAGCCCGGCGCCAGCTGCAGCCATGTCCAGTGCAGCACCTTCTCCTGCCGCTCCGGCAGCTGCGCAGGTGTCGGCTCCCGCAGTGGAAGAGCCCAAGGAGGCTCGTGCCAAGCCCGCTGCAGGTAACAAGCCGGCGGCAGAGAGCAATGTCCGTGTTGACACCCGTTTGCTGGACAAGATCATGAATATGGTCGGTGAACTGGTGCTGGTTCGAAACCGTCTCGTTCGACTGGGCGGTGCCCGCGAAGACGAGGAGATGGGCAAGGCGCTCGGTACGCTGGATATGGTAACGGCCGATCTGCAAACCTCGGTCATGAAAACGCGAATGCAGCCGGTCAAGAAGGTATTTGGCCGTTTCCCGCGCTTGATTCGTGACCTGTCACGTAATCTCAAGAAAGAGGTTCGCCTTGAGCTTCGCGGTGAGGAAACTGACCTCGACAAGAACCTGGTTGAGGCGCTGGCAGATCCCCTGATTCACCTGGTGCGAAATGCGGTTGACCACGGTATTGAGTCACCTGACAAGCGTGCCTCGGTCGGCAAGCCACGCGAAGGGCATGTTCTGCTGTCAGCTGAACAGGAGGGGGATCACATCCTCCTGATCATCCAGGATGATGGTGCCGGTATGGATCCGGAAGTGTTGCGCAACCTGGCGGTCAAGCGTGGCATGATGGACCTGGAAGCGGCGCGTCGACTGACCGATCAGGAATGTTTCAACCTGATCTTCCAGGCAGGCTTTTCTACCAAGACGGAAGTGTCTGACGTATCCGGTCGCGGCGTCGGCATGGACGTGGTGAAAACCAAGATTACCCAGCTCAACGGTACTCTCAGCATCGATTCTGTCATGGGGCAGGGGACTCGCATAGCGATTCAGGTACCGCTGACGCTTGCCATTATGCCGACCCTGATGGTGGTCCTGGAGGGGCAGGCGTTTGCACTTCCGCTGGTTAACGTGAATGAAATATTCAATTTGGATCTGACCAGAACCAATATTGTGGATGGCCAGCAGGTCATTATTGTGCGGGATCAGGCACTGCCCCTGTTCCACCTCAAGCGCTGGCTGGTGAACGGTCACGAGAGGGCTCCGCTGCCGGATCAGGGACATGTGGTCATCGTCAGTGTGGGCACCACCCGTGTCGGTTTTGTGGTTGATCAACTGGTCGGTCAGGAAGAGGTGGTCATCAAGCCGCTGGGCAGCATTCTGCATGGAACGCCTGGACTGTCGGGGGCCACAATCACGGGTGATGGTCGCATCGCACTGATTATTGATATACCGAATCTGCTGAAACACTACGCATCAACCTGATTCGGCAGGTGTGACTGAGGGAACGCTATGCCGGTAAAAGTGTTGATTGTTGATGACTCGGGCTTTTTTCGTCACCGCATCGAAGAGATGCTCAGTGATGATCCGCGACTCGAAGTTGTCGGCACGGCCATCAATGGACGTGAGGCCGTCGACAAGGTCAAGCAGTTGCGACCTGATGTGGTGACCATGGATGTGGAAATGCCGCAGATGAACGGCATCGAAGCAGTTCGTATCATCATGCGCGAAGCACCCACAAACGTGTTGATGCTGTCCTCGCTGACACATGAGGGTGCCCGCGTTACCCTGCAGGCGCTTGAGGCCGGAGCGGCCGACTATCTGCCCAAGGACATTCGTGCCTGGATGGACAAGGGCAGCAATGTCCGTACCCAGTTGATTGACCGATTGGTTGCGCTGGGCCGGAGTCGACGTTTTCAGCGCAGCTCCGTGTTTGAACGGGACTATCCCGGCAAGGCAAAAACCGGCACGACGATGGTCTTCCGTCCGGATGATGCAGAACCGCCTGTACGACGCAGTGCAACGTCGTCTCGCAGCGCATCTCCCGTTGCGCCAGAACCGCCGGTACGTCCCAGTCTGTCGGAAGGTGTAACCGCGCGCCGCGAGCGGGTATCGGCACCTTCTGCTCCAGGCCAGGTCACTGCACGAGAAACCGGTGATGGTGTTACAACACCTGCCTCACGTGTACGTTTTCCGGACTGCAAACTGGTGGTGATTGCTTCATCAACCGGTGGCCCTGCTGCCCTGCAAAAAGTGCTTACGGCACTGCCCGCCAGTTTTCCTTATCCAATATTGCTCGTCCAGCATATGCCCAAAACCTTTACCCAGGTGTTTGCAGAGCGACTGAATCAGCAATGCCACATCAGTGTGAAGGAAGCAGAGGACGGTGATCGACTTCAGCCCGGACGAGCGTTGCTTGCTCCCGGGGGATTACAGATGATCATCGACTCCAAACAGACGGACCGAGTACGCATTCTGCCCGGTGATGAGCGACTGACCTACAAGCCCAGTGCCGACGTGACCTTTGCATCAGCCGCCAAAACCTATGGGGCCAAGGTGCTGGGTATCACCCTGACCGGGATGGGCGCGGACGGGTGTGATGGCTCGCGGCTGTTGAAGCAGGCAGGGTCTACCCAGTGGGCACAGAACAAGGAAAGTTGCACCATCTATGGAATGCCCCAGGCGGTCATCAATGCAGGACTGGCGGACGCGATTCTCGATCTTGACGATATCGGTCCTTTACTGGCAGGGCGGGGCTCTCGCTGATGTGGGTGTTGCTGGGCCTGACGCTCAGTGTCGTCACCATCCTGGGGGCCAACTACCTTGAGGGTGGTCGCTTTGAGGCGTTGCTTAACCTGCCGGCTGCACTGATTGTACTGGGTGGCACCTGTGGTGCGGCACTGGTACAAACCCCGGCCAACTTGATGATGCGAACTCTGCAGTTGTTGAAGCTGGCTTTGCGCGAGTCTCAGCCCCGCCATTCCGAGGGTATCGCTCAGCTGGTGCAGTGGTGTGTAACGGCTCGCCGAAAGGGTTTGCTGGCGCTGGAGGGCGAGTTGCCTAAGGTTGAGGATCCACTGATACGCAATGGTCTGCAGTTGTTGGCGGACGGCAAGCCGGTGGAGTTGATACGCGCAACGCTTGAGGTCGAACTGGTCGCACATGAGCAGCGCGACTATCAGGCCGCCCGTGTGGTTGAAAGCATGGGAGGCTATGCTCCGACGTTGGGTATCATCGGAGCCGTGCTCGGACTTATTCAGGTTATGGTCAACCTTGAGGATCCCGGGTTGCTGGGCTCAGGGATCGCGACTGCATTTGTGGCAACCATTTACGGTATCGGTCTTGCCAATCTGCTGTTGCTGCCATTGGCCGCCAAAATGCGTCAAATGATTGACAGTCGTAGTCTGTATCAGGAAATGATGCTGGAAGGCCTGCTGTTCATCGCAGAAGGACAAGGGCCCAAAAGTGTTCAGCTGCGGCTGCAGGGCTATCTGGAGCAGTCGAATGCCAAGACGTCGCCGGCCTGATACGGACCTGCGAACAGATCGCTGGATGATATCCTGGGCTGACTTCGTCACCCTGCTGTTTGCCTTTTTCGTTGTCATGTACGGCCTTTCGAGTGTGCATGAAGAAAAATATCGTCAGCTGGCGCAGTCACTGTCAGATGTATTTCGTGCCGAGGGCGGAGCAAGAGTGGTCTCTCCAGAAGGAGGAGAGGGGTTGCTTCCCGAACAGGGTCAGGCAATGGAAGCGCTCCCAGGCACCGTGCAACCTCCTGATGTAGAGCAGACACGTGCACTGGAGCAGCTTCAACTGCAGGCAGAAGAGCGTTTGCATCACTGGCTGGAAGAGGGCAGTGTGCAGATTACCGGCAATTCGCTCTGGTTGGCCATTGAGCTAAATGCCAGCCTGCTGTTTGAAAGCGGCGATGCACTGCCGGTTATAGAGGCTGAACCCTTGCTGCAGCAGGTTGCCGGTCTGCTTGTTGGCAGGGATAATCCCGTGCATGTGGAAGGGTTTACCGATAACCGGCCCATCAGTACTGAACGCTTTCCTTCCAATTGGGAGCTGTCAGCGGCGCGTGCAGCTGCCGTGGTGCGCACCCTGCAGTTGCAGGGCATTCGACCAGAACGCATGGCTGCGGTGGGTTATGGAGAGTACCAGCCGGCATACAGCAACCGGACTGAAGAGGGACGGCAGCGAAACCGGCGTCTGGTAGTAGTAATCGCACGTGATGAGCGTGTTCGGCGTCTGGTGCAGGCTTCTGGCAGTCAGCGTGTCAGTGAGGACGCCATCAGGGCATTGCTCACTGAAGAAACGGAAAAGGTGACAGGTGAGCCGCCTGCCCTGGAACAGGTCGATACTGAATCCGGCATCCTGTTTCGGCAGGCTCGGCCGGAGCAACAACAGGAACAATAACGATGCAGGTATGGGCAGTTGCAAATCAGAAGGGCGGGGTGGGCAAGACGACGACCGCGATTACACTGGCAGGCTTGCTGGCTGAGGTCGGGTATCGGGTTTTGCTGGTAGATCTGGACCCCCATGGCTCAATGACCAGCTACTTCCGCTATGATCCGGATGAGCTGGAGCACAGCGTATACGACCTGTTCGAACAAATTCAGGTAGACTCCGATCGGGTGCACGGCCTGATACTCGATACGTCCCACGAAAGCATCAGCTTGATTCCAGCCTCCACTGCACTGGCGACACTGGAGCGCAAGGCGGTTGCTCAGGAGGGGATGGGGCTGCAGGTTGCCAAGGCGTTGCGCCACCTGAAGACCGAATATGATTTTGTCATCATGGACAGCCCGCCAGTGCTGGGGGTGCTTATGGTGAACGCGCTTGCTGCCTGCAATCATCTTTTGGTACCGGTTCAAACCGAATTTCTGGCGCTTAAAGGGCTTGAGCGGATGGTCAGAACCATTGAAATGATCAACCGTGCGCGCAAGAACAAACTTGCCTACACTATTGTTCCGACGTTTTACGACCGACGTACGCAGGCATCAGTCAATAGCCTGCGGGAGTTGCATCACCATTACCCTGATCACATTTCCAATGCGGTTGTGCCGGTGGATACCAAATTCAGAAATGCCAGCCTGAAGGGGTTGGTGCCGTCGTCACTCGATGCGGGCAGCCGGGGTGTGCACGCCTATGCACGCTTACTGCGCAGCCTGCTGGAACGGCGTAAACAGGGGTGAGCTGATGGCCGATCAGAAGAAAGTTGTATTTGAATACCTGGAAGCCCTGCTTCACGATCCTCAGGCTGAGGATGCATCGGAAGCCGATGCCGTGACGGCTGATACTGCGTCGTCAGAGGTCGAAAACAAGACAGAGAATGAACCCATCACGGGACCTGAAGCCGAGGCTGATGCCGCGCCGGTTATGGATGCTGCACCGGATTGCGAGCAAGCCATTGAGTCACCGCAATCGGAAGACGCCGGGGCCGCTGAGCCCGATGAGCCCGATGAGCAACCAGAGCCGCAACCCGAGCCTGAGCCTGAGCCTGAGCCTGAGCCTGAGCCTGAGCCCGAACCGGTACCTCTATCGCCGTCTCTGCCGAAAGTGGCATCGGGCAAAGAGATGAACTGCATCCTGCTGGATATGCATGGCCTGAAGCTCGCGGTGCCATTTGACTATGTCGAAGGAGCGCTGCAGCTTGCGGATCTTTCTTTGAATCTGGATGGGCCCGATTGGATGATCGGTCGCTTTGGTGAAGAACCAGCCTGGACGCGTATTGTCGATACTGCCCGTTGGCTTATCCCCGAGCGTTACAAGCCTGAGTACTCCAAGTATGCAGAAGTGATTATTCTCAAGGGTCGGCGCTGGGCCATTGCCTGTGACGAGCTGGTGAAGTCCGTGCGTGTTGATACCAGTCAGATCAATTGGCATCAGGACAAGAGTCATCGATCCTGGCTGCTCGGAACCTACATGCCTGAGCGCTGTGCCATACTGGATATTGATCAGTTGTTGCTGGAGTTTGAGGCTTGCAGTGTCTGAAGACCGTGAACCTCGTCAGCGGATCGGGTAGACTGACCGGCTGTGCATGAAGACTGCGAACGGGACCGGGTGTGGCCGAATATACGTCAATACTGTTGCTTGTACTGACACTGACAGCTGTGCTGTCGGCGCTGATCTGTGTCTATGTGCTGGTGCGGATCAAGCGTCAGGAGCGTCAGCAGCAGGCGCTCATTAACGTACTGCGTAATGAGATACGTGCCATGACCAACGGCTCGATCGGTATGGGCAAGCGTTTGCTGGCCATCGAGCGCACCCTGAATATCACCGTTGAAAAGCAGCAGGAGCTGGAAAATAGGGATCCGGGTGTGTTGGCGTACAATCAGGCAGCCAAGTTGATGGAAATGGGGGCCTCGGTGGATGACCTGGTCCGTAACTGTGGCATTGGCCGTCCCGAAGCGGAATTGATGGCACTGCTGCATCGTGAGCTGCATGCCGGTCAGATGCTGCCCGAACAGCATCAACGCCACTAGCCTTGACCGCCTGACTGTTTGAGCCCGTAGGCAAAGGCGATTACCTCTGCAATGGCGCGGTAGAGGGCTTCCGGAATCTCTTCGCCCAACTCCAGGCGGATCAGCACTTCAAGCAGCTCTGGGCTTTCATGAATGTGGATGTCATGCTCCTGCGCCAGTGCCAGTATCTGTTCCGCGATCAGGCCCCGTCCCTTGGCCACGACCTTGGGCGCAGTTCCTTTTTCCTGGTCATAACGCAGCGCGACCGCGCTGCGTGTTGGATCGTGTTCGCTCATGTATGCACATCCACCAGGCGGCGCTGGACATCGGTCAGTTCCGGTTGACTGGGGCGTCCCTGCCGCGCCTGCAGGGTTTCGACAAGGAAGCCCTTGCGGTGCAGGCCGTCACTGAACTCTGCCAGTCGCTTCTCAATCTGCCTCAGGGTAGGGGCCTGCTCTGCCCAGAACTGCACCTGCAGGCGCCAGCCATCACTGAGGCTCAGTCGGGCATCAACACTGCCGTGCTGCTCCAGGTCAAAATGGAGCGCCACGCCCCAAAACGTTTCCAGTTCACCGGTACTGCCGCGCCTGCGCTGTTCGGTGATGGTCAACTCGGCATTTTCATGATGGCTCGCCTGCCGTATCGGCAAATCCAGCCGGTACATACGCTCCTGAGTGCCATCCGGCTGCTCCTTCCAGCCTTGCAGGCTGCCAATTTGTTGGGTTGTGCTGCGTGCCTGCAAAGACTCGATCAGTCGACTCATCTGTTGCCGTGCATCCGGGGGCAGCTGCTCAGCCGCTTTCATCAATTGGCCCAATTGCTGCTTCAGATCCGGTGTCGCCGCCCGCTCAGCGGTTGTGCCTCCCTGTGCCAGTCTGGATTCGGTTAACAGGCCACCCTGCTGCAGGTTGCGTTGAATGGCCTGCTCGGCATCCGCACTGCCGGGGCTGACAGAAAACATGCTCAGCATCGATTGAACCAGCTGGCCGATGGCACCCTGACTTCGAACGGCCGGTGTCTGGCTCAACTGCACAAGCTGATTAAGGGCGTCTGCAAACGGAATCTGTTTGGGCAAGGCTTCACGCAGTGCCTGTTGCATCAGGAGCTGAGTGTTTGGTTCCTGTGCCGGTGTCGAGACTGGAGGCAGAGTCTGCAGGCTCACCTGTTGCTCCGCGACTCGCGTCAGCAGAACCTGCTGGCCATTGAGCATCGGTTTGGGGCTGACCAGGTTGAGTGTCTGGTTGTTGATGCTCAGGCGGATCATGTGATTGTCAGGTTGAGCCGGAGCAGGCTTGCCCAGTGTCTGCAGTAATGTCTGCCCTGTAAGGCTGATGCTTGCCTGATTGGTTGTCTGTGAAGGCTGGGCTGCTGCGGTTGCAGGCGCAGGTGCGGATGCAGTTGCAGTTGGGGAAGGAGAGGGTGTCTGCCCTGGTTGGCTGGTTGCAGGAGAAGGCGCGGTGCCACCTGCCGACTGTGTCGCGGACGCAGGGGTCAGGGGGCGCTCACCGCCAGTTGCAGTCGCATTGGATACTGGTGGAGGTGAGGGGGGCTGTCCCGCTGCTGTATTGGCTCCTGCCGGCTGTCGTATGTTTGCTGCTGTTTGCGTGGCGGTGTCACCGGAACGAGGCGGTGCTGAGGCTGGATTGCCGACCTGCGCAGGGGGAGTGCCCTTTCCTTCTGCCGCGTGAGTGGAGGTTGAGGCAGTCATGGACTGCAACTGCGCCGAGTAGATCTGGACTCTTGCCCCTGTGGCGGCAGAAGCGTTGGACTGTACCGATGATGATTGGGCCGGAGGCGGGGCTTCAGTTGTACCGCCCCTGGCAGACACCGGCGCCGACGGCTGTGTCGTTGCCGCCTGCTGTGCGGTGGCTGAAGTCCGGGCTGTACTTTCAGGGGTTGAAGTCGGTGCCGGCGCAGACGGTGACGGTGCGGCGTTTGCCTGGGCTCTTGCGGGTATTGTTGCGGCGTTTTGTGGGGGCGGGGGAGTCCCGGCACTGGCAGGCGAGGTGGATGTGCCCAGTGAAGAGCCTGTCTGGGTGAGACGACCGGCTTCGGACGTACCGGCTGTGGCACTTGTGGCTTGGGGTGATGAGGGGGCGCTCGACTGCCGCCCCGGGAGCGGGTCGGAGCCGATGATAACAGCCGGGCGAGGTGTATTCATGGGCAGCAACTGCTGAAGCTGCGTGCTGCCGCTGGCAGCGATCTGCATCAGTATGCTGGTGGTGGGAGCTGATGTGCCTGTCGCAGCGGGCGGTTGTGCAGCGGGTGGCAATCGAATCTGAAGCTCGCCGCTGTTGGTGCGTTGCAGTATGACGCGGTCGCCCTGTGCCAGTGGGGCACGCGTCGTCAGCTCAAGCAGGCGACTGTTAACCTCCACCTGTACTTTGAATACCTCTCCGTTCTGGCCGTTGGATGCGACACTGCGCACCGTGGCCGCCAGTTCACGCCCCTGTGCGGGCAGCAGACTCTCGGCACTGGCTGCGCTGCTCCCGCTTGATGCGGTGTTGGGTGAACCAGTCGTGGGTGTTAACACCGGGTGACTCCCTGATATTGCATCTTGAACCTGACGATCAGTGGCCTATCTGTATATAATGGCGCCTTAATGTGCTATCGGCCAGCGTGGCGATTATTGAAGGATTGAGGCTTGTCTGAACCCCTGCTTGAAGTCAGTCAGTTGTACTGTGAACGTGATGACCGAGTGCTGTTCAGTGATCTCGGTTTTGCTGTCTCGGCAGGTGAGATCATTCAGATTGAGGGCCAGAACGGCAGCGGCAAGACAACGCTGCTGCGCATTCTGTGTGGTCTGTCGCGCAATTACGAAGGTGAAATCCGCTGGCGAGGCATGCCGGTACAGGATGTGCGTGAGCAGTTCTGCAATGAGATGCTGTACTTTGGGCATCAGGCCGGTGTGAAGGCTGTACTGACACCCGAGGAGAATCTGCGCTGGTATGCAGCCCTGTACCCTGGTATCGCATTGGCCGACATTCAGGTTGCCCTGCAGCAGGTTGGCTTGCGCGGTTATGAAGATGTGCCCTGTCACTCGCTTTCAGCCGGGCAGAACCGGCGTGTCAGCCTGGCACGCCTGTATCTCAGCCGTGCCCCGCTATGGATTCTGGATGAGCCTTTTACCGCCATCGACAAGCAGGGGGTGGCTGCCAAGGAGCAGCTGCTGCTGGAGCATGCCGGGCGTGGTGGCAGTGTCATTTTGACGACGCATCATGAGCTGGGCATTGAGGGGCCTGTACGTAAAATCAATCTTGATCAGTTGGCGGGAACTTCGGCATGAGAACAGGGACTAACCCCGCAGATATGCAGAAGGGATCGGCGGTGAGCGTATTCGTGGCTACCATGCGGCGCGAGTTCCTGCTCTCGTTCAGACGAAAGAGTGATCTGGCCAATCCGCTGATTTTTTTTCTCATGGTTGCCACGCTGTTTCCTCTGGGTGTCAGTCCGGAGCCCGGTTTTCTGGCACAGCTGGCGCCCGGCGTGGTATGGGTGGCGGCGCTGTTGGCAACCTTGCTGTCGATGGATGCGCTGTTCAGATCGGATCATGAAGACGGCTCACTTGAGCAGCTGCTGCTCAGTCCGCGGCCTCTGTTTGTGGTAGTGCTTGCCAAGGTGACTGCGCACTGGTGCATGACGGGGCTTGCTCTGACAGTGATGGCCCCTTTGCTGGCCGTGATGCTGTTTTTGCCGGCAGAGGGCATGCCCGGGCTGATGTTGAGTCTGCTGTTGGGAACGCCCACGCTGAGTCTGGTAGGTGCCATTGGGGCCGCGCTGACGGTCGGCCTGAAAAAAGGGGGCGTCCTGATTTCCCTGCTGGTGCTGCCGCTGTATATCCCGGTTCTGATTTTTGGCTCCAGTGCGGTGCAGGCTGCTGTGACAGGTCTGCCGCTGGGGGGCTATCTGGCGCTGCTGGGGGCTTTGCTGGCACTGGCGCTGGCACTGGCGCCATTGGCGATTGCCGCAGCATTGCGGATCTCAATCAGTAACTAACAAGAAAAGAGACACTATGGCTGACAAAAAATGGTTGCCCCGCTGGTTCTACCAGCTTGCTTCACCCCGCTGGTGCTACCAGATCACCGGCCGTCTTTTGCCCTGGTTTTTGCTGGCAAGCGTTGTTCTGCTGGTGGGCGGAACGGTCTGGTCACTGCTGTTTGCGCCGGCCGACTATCAGCAGGGCAACAGCTTTCGCATCATTTATCTTCACGTGCCTTCAGCCATTCTTGCCCAGTCAGCCTACATGTTGATGGCGGTCGCCGGTGCCATCGGCCTGATCTGGAAAATGAAAGTGGCGGATATGGTGCTCAAGTCTGCGGCACCGATTGGTGCGTCCATGGCGGTGCTGGCACTGGCAACCGGTGCCATTTGGGGCAAGCCGACCTGGGGCTCCTGGTGGGTCTGGGATGCGCGACTCACCTCCATGCTGATACTGCTTTTTCTGTATCTGGGCATCATGGCACTGAACTCTGCGATTGAAAACGAGTCCACTGCTGCTCAGGCATCTGCGGTGCTTGCGCTGGTTGGTGTTGTGAATATTCCGATCATCAAGTACTCGGTTGAGTGGTGGAACACGCTGCATCAGCCGGCCACGTTCAAGCTGACGGAAAAGCCGGCGATGCCACCGGAAATGTGGCTGCCTTTGCTGGTAATGGTGATCGGCTTCTACTGTTTTTTTGCCGTCAGCCTGATGCAGCGGCTGCGTAACGAAATAATCTGGCGCGAGCGCCGTGCCAGCTGGGTTCGCGAACTACTGAATAAGCAGTGAGGTTCAGGTGAGTTTCAACAGTGTCTCCGAATTTCTGGCCATGGGTGGACATGGCCTCTACGTGTGGCTCAGCTATGGTCTGGGAGTTGCGATCATTGCTGCCAACCTGGTATTGCCCAAACTGAGTCGAAATCGCTTGCTGGCTGAGCAAAAACGCCGCCTGCGTCGGGAGGAAACAGCATGACGCCAAAACGCAAGCAACGCCTGATGATCGTGATGTTCATTGTGGTGGGTGTCAGTGTCGCCGTTGGGCTCACGCTGTTTGCTCTGAACCAGAATATCAACCTGTTTTACTCCCCGAGCCAGATAGCGGCGGGAGAGGCTCCACAGAATACGCGTATCCGTGCCGGCGGCATGGTTGTGGAAGGCAGTATCAAGCGTGACCCCAACTCACTCTTCGTTCAATTTGATATTACCGACTACGACAAAACCGTAACGGTCGAATACACGGGAATTCTGCCTGACTTGTTTCGCGAAGGTCAGGGGATTGTCGCTCAGGGCGCACTGAATGAGCGCGGTGTGCTGACAGCGGCCGAGGTGCTGGCCAAGCATGATGAAAACTACATGCCGCCTGAAGTGGCCGAAGCGCTGGCAAAGGCTGGCAAAATGCCCATGCCTGAGGGACAGGAGTTCAATAAATGATCGTTCCCGAGCTGGGTGAATATGCCCTGATTCTCGCGCTGTGTCTTTCCGCACTGCTTACTGTTGTGCCGATGGTGGGCGCCAGTCGTGGCAACATGCTCTGGATGGGGTTCGCCCGTCCGTTGAGCAAGGGCATGTTTCTGTTCACGCTGTTCAGCTTTCTGTGTCTTGGCTGGGCATTTCTGTCCAATGACTTCTCGGTCGTGTATGTGGCCAACAACTCCAACACCGCACTGCCCTGGTACTACCGTCTGAGTGCCGTTTGGGGGGGGCATGAAGGCTCGCTGTTGCTGTGGGCTTTGATCCTGTCCGCCTGGACCGTTGCAGTTGCCATCAAGAGCCGTGATTTGCCGGCGGATATCATCTCCCGTGTACTGGCCGTGATGGGGCTTGTTTCAGTCGGTTTTTACCTGTTCATTCTGTTCACTTCCAGCCCGTTTGAGCGCTACCTGCCCGGATTCCCCCAAGAGGGTGCTGACCTCAACCCATTGCTGCAGGACTTCGGCCTCATCGTGCATCCTCCCATGCTGTACATGGGGTACGTGGGGTTTGCGGTTTCCTTTGCCTTTGCCATCGCCGCGTTGCTGAGCGGGCGTCTGGATGCCGCGTGGGCACGCTGGTCCCGTCCCTGGACTTCAGTAGCCTGGGCCTTTTTGACTCTTGGTATCGCACTGGGAAGCTGGTGGGCCTATTACGAGCTGGGCTGGGGCGGCTGGTGGTTCTGGGATCCGGTCGAGAACGCTTCACTGATGCCCTGGCTCGTCGGCACCGCATTAATGCATAGTCTGGCCGTCACCGAAAAACGCGGGGTGTTCAAGAGCTGGACTGTGTTGCTGGCGATTTTTGCCTTCTCGCTGAGCCTTTTGGGTACCTTCCTGGTGCGCTCCGGTGTGCTGACATCGGTCCATGCCTTTGCATCCGATCCGGAACGTGGTCTCTTCATTTTGATCATGCTGGCCATCGTGATTGGCGGCTCCCTGCTGCTTTATGCACTGCGTGCAGGCCATATGAGAAGCGAATCCAGCTTTGGTCTGTTGTCCCGTGAAAGCATGCTGCTGGTCAACAACGTATTGTTGGTGGTGGCCTGTGCCATGGTACTGCTGGGCACCATATACCCGTTGATCGTGGATGCCCTCGGTTTGGGCAAGCTGTCCGTTGGGCCGCCATACTTCAATGCGCTGTTCAACCCGTTGATGGCCATTTTGATGCTGGCAATGGGCGTTGGCGCCGTCAGCCGCTGGAAACAGACACCGATGACACTGATCGTGCAGCAGCTGTGGCTGCCGGGCGTGATGGCACTGCTGCTGGGAGCCGTCTGTGCCTGGCTCTACTCGGGTGAGCTGTCACCCTGGGTTGTGCTGGGGCTGGTACTGTCCTGGTGGGTTGTGCTGTCCGGATTGCGTGATCTGTACAACCGCCTGCGTCATCGCCGTGAGAAACTGAAGGGGCTGTTCAAGCAAAGCCGCAGTTACTATGGCATGGTGCTGGCCCATGTGGGGGTCGCCGTCACGGTTGTGGGTGTTGCATTGGTATCCATTTACAGTGAGCAGCGGGACCTGCGCATGCAGCCCGGCGATACCCTGAGTTTCCGTGACTATACGTTTGTGTTCGAAGGCAGCAAGCACGTTGAGGGGCCGAACTTCACCTCAGATCAGGGGCAGATTCGCGTACTCCACAAGGGTGAGCCCTATGCCTTCATGCGTCCGGAAAAGCGACTGTATACGGCACGTGGCAATGTCATGACGGAGGCAGCCATTGATCCCGGCTTTACCCGCGACCTCTATGTTGCGTTGGGAGAGCCGCTCGAGAATGGTGCCTGGGCAGTGCGCATGCAGTACAAGCCCTATGTGCGCTGGCTGTGGCTTGGAGGGTTACTGATGACGGCTGGTGGCCTGCTGGCTGCATCCGATCCGCGTTACCGTAAACGTCTCCGTCCGGCTGCGGCGACAAGCTGAATCGTAAGGGGTTGAGATGAACAACCGCAAGATACTGGTTTTTATACCGTTACTGGTTTTCATACTGTTGGGTGTTTTTCTCTGGGTGGGGCTCTATCTTGATCCCAGAGAGCTGCCGTCGGAGCTTGCCAAGAACAAGCGACCGGTACCGCAGTTCAGCTTGCCATCGGTAACGGATCCGCAGCGAACCCTGACCGAAGCGGATCTGCGTGGAGAAGTTGCCCTGCTGAATGTCTGGGCGACCTGGTGCCCGACCTGTAAGGAGGAGCACGACTTCCTCAACCGGCTGGCACTGGAGCAGGGAGTCAAGATCTATGGCGTCAACTATAAGGACGACCCGACCAAGGCTCGGGAGTGGCTTCGCCGATACAAGGATCCCTATGCCGAAGTGGTGCTGGATCAGGAAGGCTCGTTGGGCCTTGATCTTGGGGTGTACGGTGCGCCGGAAACCTATGTGCTTGATGTAGAAGGACGTATTCGCTATCGCCATGTCGGAGCGGTGGACGATACTGCCTGGGAAACTCTCAGCCAGGTGATGGCCAGTGTGCAGCAGGAGGAAACAGAGTGAGAGCCCTCTTCCTGAGCCTGTTGATGTTGCTGCCCGGCGCTGTGCAGGCAACGATTGATGCCTACGAATTCAGTGATACGCAGAATGAAAAGCGCTTTCAGCAGCTGACGGGTGAGCTGCGCTGTCCAAAATGCCAAAACCAGAACATAGCAGACTCTGATGCCCCTCTGGCGACAGACCTCAGACGTGAAGTACACCGGATGATCGAGCAGGGCAAGGAAGATGAGCAGATCATCGACTTCATGGTGACGCGCTATGGCGAGTTCGTACTGTATCGTCCACGGGTGAACGAAGTGACCTGGCTGTTATGGTACGGGCCTTTTGTGTTGCTTGGAATTGGTTTGCTGGCGGTTGTGATGATCAGCCGCAATCGCCGCCAGCGGCAGGCTTCAGGCTCTGGAGAGGGGGGCAGCAATGCCGAGCTCTCCAGCCATAGTGAAGCATACACGCCCGAACCCGGGCTCGATGCCGAAGAGGCCGAGCGACTGAAAAAGCTACTGCAGCGGGATTCAGATAAATGAGTACATTATGGATTGGCATCGCGGTCCTGACGCTGGCAGCGATCGCCTGTGTGTTTTGGCCCTTGATGCGTCATCAGCAGCTTGCGAAGTCCGAGGCAACACAGCGTCAGCAACAGAATATCGATATTTTCCGTGAGCGTCTGGCAGAGCTTGAGTCGGAACGTGATGTGGGCACGCTTGCGGCAGACGAATTTGCGACGCTGAAGCTGGAGCTGGAGCGCAACCTGCTGATCGATGCCGAGGATACCCCGGCACGGAGCGCGCCGCTGGCCAAAGTCGGTCAGGCACAACTGGTAACCGTGACGTTGCTGGCGTTGATGGTGCCGGCGGCAGCCCTTGGATTGTACAACCACCTGGGGCGGGCCAATGACCTTGCATTGGCCCTCAATACGCCGGCTGGTCAGGCAGCGCAGGGTGAGCCCATGAGCCTGGAGCAGGCGGTGGCGGGCCTTGAGCGAGAGCTTGCGTCCAACCCGGACAATGCAGAGGGCTGGTACCTGCTGGCAAACACCTACATGAGCATGGGCAACTATGCCGGTGGGGCTGAAGCTTTCCGTGAGGTACTGCGAGTATTGCCACAAACATCTCCTCAGTATGCAAGTGTGATGGGGCAACTGGCCCAGGCGCTCTACTTCGCCTCTGAGGGTGAGATGACGGAGGCGGTTCGTGCCCAGATTGATGCCACATTGGCCCTGAATCCCGATGAGATCGCCGCACTTGGACTGCTGGGCATTGCCGCCTTCGAACAGCAGGAGTTCGCTGCTGCCATTGAACACTGGAGTCGCGCACTGGCTGGTGCCGAGGGACAGGCGGCGGAGTCGCTTCGCAGTGGAATCGAACGGGCGCGTGCAGAGCTGGAAGCACGAGGTGAGGCTGTTCCGGAGATCGCATTGGCGCAGCCGGCTGAGGTAAGGCTCAGAGTTGCCATTTCGGATGAGCTGGCAGATCAGGCAGAGCCGGATCAGGTTGTGTTTGTCTATGCTCGTCCGGTTGGCGGACGCATGCCGCTTGCCGCCGCTCGCTATCGTGTGGCAGACCTGCCAATTGAGCTGGTACTGGATGACAGCATGGCCATGATGCCCCAGGCCCGTCTGTCTTTGCATGATGAGGTGGAAGTGGGGGCGAGAATCAGTCTGTCCGGTGCGCCACAGGCCAGCAGTGGAGATCTGGAAAGCCGTCCGCTGCAGGTTTCTACTCGCCAAAGTGAAGAGGCAGTTACACTGGTGATAGACCAGGTGGTACAGTAGCGTTCTGGCGAACATCCAAAAGGGTAAAAGGCATAGGGTATGGATATCAGTCTGCGCGAATGGCTCATCATCGGCGGTATACTGATTGTAGTGCTGATTCTGATAGACGGCTGGCGCCGTGTTAGCGCCAACCGCAATCGGCTGCGGCTTGAAATTGACCGTACCCTCTCGGAGTTGGGTGAAAGTGACACTCAACACAATCCGGAGCTGCCCAATGGCGGGGCTCGACGCCGTGCACATGAGGCTGCATCGAATACGGCTGCAAAAGCCGTTGCAGAGCCTGCACCGAAGAAGGAAAAGGCACATCCAGCGCAGCAGCGACGTGAACCGGTGTTCAAGGAACCGGTGCAACCTGTCGAAAAACAGGCCGAGCGGACCGCCGTGCAGGCCGAACTGCGAGAAATGGACCCCCTGTTCGATGAGATTCCCGCTGACGCGGAGCTGAGTCGTCCCAGGCCCGCCCGTAACAGGAAAAAGCCGACCGGTGAAACCGATCCGGCACCGGTACAACAGACCATTGATGATGACCCTGAACTGCTGCGTGCGGTTGAGCAGGGCGAACTGCAGGGTGGTTCACTGGATCTTGACAGTGAGCATATGGAACCGCGGCATCATGCAGATGACATTCTGGAAGGCCGCATGGAGCTCGATTTCGAGCAGCCCATCCCGATTCTGTTCGACAAGGTACCCTCACCGGACGCCGTTGATCTGCCCGATGATACACTTGCGGCCTACAAACATTCTCTGGATAAGCAGGCGGCCCGTCAGATCGAGGACGACCCGTTACAGGGTCTGACCGCGACCGAGTTGCCGGCAGAGCCTGATGAATCGCTCTTCAGCAGTACTGAACTTGAACTGAATGAAAATATTCCTGACACCCCCGAGACGGAACAGCCGGGAACCGCTGCTGACGCATCAGAGCCGAAACCGAAGCCTGGGCTGCGCAGTGCGCCGGATCCCGAGCATGTTCTGGTCATCACCGTGGTGGGGCGTAATCGCCAGCTGCTGCCGGGGCCTGCATTGCACAAGATCGTGACGGCCTGCGGTATGGAGTGGGGTGAGATGTCGATCTATCACCGTACCGAGACTGATGAGCCTAACGCGCCTGTACAGTTCAGCATGGCCAACGCGGTGGCGCCGGGCACCTTCGACCCTGACCATCTGGATTCACTTGAGACACCCGCTGTTTCATTCTTCATGTCGATGAGCGAACCTGAAGACCCGATGAATGCCTACGAATGCATGCTGGCCACGGCGGAAACTCTGGCCAAGCATCTGGATGGCGATTTGCTCGACGAGGATCGCTCGGTCATGCGTCCGCAGACCAAGGAGCATTACCGTGAGCGCATCCGTGAATTCGAAATGCACAATCGCACCCGGCGGGTACACTGACAGCGACCCGCTTCCGTTTCACCCCTGACAGACCCTGATTCCATGACCCTGCCTGAATCTGTTGTGGCGCGTGTCGAACAGCTGCGCACCGAAATCGAACAACACAACTATCGCTATTATGTACTGGATGAGCCCAGCGTTCCGGATGCGGAATATGACCGTCTGTTCAGTGAGTTGCAGCAGCTTGAGACCGACTACCCTGAACTGGTAAGTGATGACTCACCGACGCGTCGAGTCGGCAGCAAGCCCGATACCGGTTTTGCAGAAGTACGTCATGAGCAGCCCATGCTGTCGCTGGATAACGCGTTCAGTGATGAGGACATGGCCGCGTTCGTACGCCGAGCCCGTGAGCGTCTGGGGCTGGATGCGGAGGCCCCGCTGCCGATTGCCAGCGAGCCCAAGCTGGATGGTCTGGCCGTGAGCCTGCTGTATGAAGAGGGGCGCCTGATACGCGCGGCCACGCGGGGTGACGGTCAAACCGGTGAAGACATTACCCTGAACGTGCGGACCCTGCCCAGTGTGCCGCTGCGTCTGCTGGGACAGGGCTGGCCTCGGCGACTGGAGGTCCGAGGCGAAATCTACATGCCCAAGGCCGGTTTCGAGCGGCTTAACGAACAGGCCCGAGAGGCAGGTGAAAAAACCTTCGTCAATCCCCGCAATGCGGCCGCGGGGAGTTTGCGGCAACTCGATCCGGCAGTAACGGCGCGCCGTCCGCTGGAGTTCTGCTGCTACGGCATCGGCGTGGTCGAGGGCGGGTCGCTGCCCGGCAGTCACATTGAGCGGTTGCGCAGGCTCAATCAATGGGGCCTGAAGATCAATCCCGAGATGCAGCTTGTGGATGGTCTGGAAGGATGCCGTGATCGCTATCACGTTCTGGCGGAAAAGCGTGATGCCCTGCCCTATGACATCGATGGCATTGTGTTCAAGCTGGACCGGTTGGATCAGCAGGAGGCGCTTGGGTATATTGCCCGGGCACCTCGCTGGGCCATTGCACACAAGTTTCCGGCACAGGAAGAGATTACCCGCCTGAAAGCAGTCGAGTTTCAGGTTGGCAGAACCGGTGCCATTACACCGGTGGCGCGGCTGGAGCCGGTATTTGTGGGTGGGGTAACGGTCAGCAATGCCACGTTGCACAACATGGATGAAATCGCGCGGCTGGACGTGCGTGCCGGTGACTGGGTCACGGTCAGACGGGCTGGTGATGTGATTCCGCAGATCGTGCAGGTACAGAAGGAGCGACGTGACGGCTCGGAAGCGGTGGTGAACATTCCGTCCTGCTGTCCGGTATGTGGCTCGGATGTGGAACGTACCCGACTGATCAAGCGGGGCAAGGGGCGTGAGCAGGTCAGTGAAGGTTCGATCTATCGCTGTGTGGGACGTCTGTCCTGTCGAGCTCAGCTGACTCAGGCCTTGATCCATTTCGTTTCCCGCAAGGCGATGGATATCGATGGTCTGGGCGAGAAAAGCATTGAGCAGCTGGTTGAACAAGGTCTGGTGCGTTCACCGGCGGATCTCTACCGCTTGCAGGTTAATGATCTGCTTGAGCTGGAGGGCTTTGCTCAACAGTCTTCTGAAAACCTGTACAACGCCATCGCGGCCAGTCGCGAGGTAGAGTTGCCGCGCTTCATCTATGCTCTGGGCATCCCCGAGGTGGGGGAGGGCACCGCCCGTACGCTGGCACTGCAGCTGGGATCGCTTGAGCGTCTGCGTCAGGCGATGCCGCTGCTGCTGACCTGGCTGCCGGATATCGGCCTTGAAGTGGCACATGAAATTCATCATTTCATGCAGGATGACCATAACCGGCAGGTGATCGACGCGCTGTTGGCGCAGGGTATCCTGCTGCAGGGCGAGGCTGATATTGCCCCCACACTGCAGGGCTCGATCAGTTTCGAAATGCTGCTTGAGCGGCTGGATATTCCGGGTGTTGCAAAGACAGGCGCTGCCGCTTTGGCAGGGCACTTCAAGGCACTGGAGCCCTTGCTGGAAGCTGACGTACAGGAGCTGGAATCGGTCGCCAAACTCAGCAAGAAAGCACGTAACGGGCTGTTGCAGAAACTGGAGCAGCCCGAGTGGCGTGAGCAGGCACGTGCACTGGAGCAACAGCTGAAGGTGTTCGGCATGCACTGGCAGTGTGAGCGACCTGCCGACGCGGCGGAAGCACAGCCCTTGAGCGGGCAAACCTGGGTATTGACCGGTACTCTTGAAACCATGACGCGAGATGACGCCAAGGCGTGCTTGCTGGCGCTGGGAGCCAAAGTCAGCGGCTCGGTCTCGGGCAAGACTCACTGTGTTGTGGCAGGGCCGGGCGCGGGTTCCAAGCTGAGCAAGGCGACGGAATTGGGCGTTGAAGTGCTGGATGAGGCCCAGTTCCTTGCGCGGCTGAAGGAGTGGGGTTCGGCATGATCGTACCCTGGCAGGCGCTGGATCCGGATACATTGCAGAATCTGCTGGAAGAGTTTGTCAGCCGTGATGGCACAGACTATGGTGAACAGGAGCTGAGCCTGGCGCAGAAAGTTGAGCAGGTGCGAGCAAAGCTGCAAAGCGGTGAAGCCCTGCTGCTGTTCAGTGAGAGCAGCGGTCAGTGCAACATTGTGTCACGTGAGCGTCTGCCTGAATTCGACCACTGAAGCCGGCCCCAAGGAGACTGACAGATGGAACAGCTGGATCAGATCAGTACACTGATTGCCCTGTCGATGGGGGTGGCATGGGCCAGCGGCATCAACCTCTACGCAACGATACTGATGCTGGGCGTTCTCAACAACATGGGACACATCACCCTGCCGCCCGGCCTCGAGATTGTGTCCGATCCGCTGGTTTTGATTGCCGCCGGCTTCATGTATTGCGTCGAGTTTTTTGCCGACAAGACCCCCGGTGTCGATACAGGCTGGGATGCGCTGCACACCTTCATTCGCATTCCGGCTGGGGCTGCGCTGGCTGCCGGTGCCGTAGGAGAGTTGAGCCCGGCGGTTGAGCTGGCAGCGGCATTGACGGGGGCATCATTGGCCGCGGGCAGTCATGCCTTCAAGGCGGGGAGCCGGGTGATGATCAACACATCCCCTGAACCTGTCAGCAACTGGGTTGCATCATTCAGTGAAGACCTGCTCGTGATTGGCGGTTTGTGGGCGGCGCTGAACCACCCGCTCTGGTTCCTGGCCGGTCTGGTATTGTTCATACTGCTGCTGATCTGGCTGTTGCCCAAGCTGTGGCGCGGGGTGAAAAAAGTGTTTCGTTTTCTTGCACGCCTGTTTGGTGGTCAATCTCGGGAGAGTACGGGGCAGGACACTGATCTTGAGCAGGAGGCCAGACGCGCGTCTCGCCCGGCAGGGAATCAACAGCTCCCGCCTGACTGATCAGGCCCAGCTTTCCACATGACCATCGTTGATCAACATTCTGATCAGATCGGTGCGGCATATGATGCCATCCAGTTTGTCATCCGGGCCAATGACCGGGATGGCCCCAATGGGATAGCGAACAAAACTGGCGGCGATTGTGGATACTTCCGTATCCGGTGAGGCGACAATCATCTGGCGATGATAGGCCTGAGTGACACTGACGGGTGAGTCGGTGCCTCTTGGCATGATGTCGTGGGTTGAAATAATGCCAAGCGCTCGCTCCTGTGCATCAACCACCATCAGGTGCGAGACCTCCTGCTCCTGCATCAACGACCACGCCTGACGCAGACTGGTTTCCGGCGGTATGGTAAGTACCGGGCTGGTCATGATCTGCGAAGCCCTCAGGCCCGGCGGCTTCCTGGGCTTATCCCCTGCGGCACTGGTCTCCCTGTAGGCCTTGTGAGAGCTGCTGTTGCTGGTGGGCTCACGGGACACCTGGAAACGCTCTTTCGACAGCTCGATACGCTGTTCCAGATCCTGCTGTTGACGAATCTGATCCTCGGAGCCGGGCACTGCGGCGCTACCGGTGCCCTGGGTAAGGCTGTCGACTCCGCGAGGGCGAAACAAGGACTCGACCGGTGTCTGAATTCGATACCCCTGATCGTAGATGACTAGTGCCATACACTGTTACTCCGCCACTGCCGGAAGATGCCGGTCTTGTTATTATAGCGTCTTGCGGATCAGATTCTTGATGGTAAAACGTGAAGGATTCAGGATCCGCGCCTGTTCACTTGCCATCGGCAGTGGTGAGCCACTGATCAATGCCGCTATCAACTGTCCACTGATTGGACCACTGAGAAGTCCTTTTGATCCATGCCCCACATTGATGAAAAGCCCCGGCAGCAGCGGAGGGCGGGCCGTGAAAGGCCAGCGGGCATCGTCACGCAGCTTCGCATAGGTCTCGATAAAGGCGGCATGGTCGGCTACCGCACCAACCAAAGGCAGGTAGTCGGGTGTGCTGCAGCGAAAGGCCACTCTGCCTGCAAGCGACTGTTGCTGCAGTGACTGCCCCAGTTGAGGCAACGCTCGCTGCAGAATCTCCAGATTATGCTGATGTTCTGCCTGCCGCACCTGGTCGTCAGGATCATGCAACACGAAGGATGCACCGAAACAGTACTGCCCGTGCAGAGGAGGGGAAATATAGCCTTCGCCGCAGACCACCGTTTTCAATGGTGCAAGGGTATCGGGTGCCGGTGCCTGGCTTGTTTGACCGCGAATCGGTTTGAGCGGCAAGTGTGCCAGAGGAGCCAGTGTCACAGCCTGACTGGCGCAGCAGACAACAACCTGTTCGGCGCGGATATCCGCTGAGCCAAGATGCCAAACACCGTCGTGATGCTCAAGTGAGGTGACGGGGGTGTTGTAACGGCACTCGATGAGAGGATGAGTGAGCAGCCTCTCACACAGGCGAGCAGGCGAAATCCAGCCCGCGGACGGAAAAAACAGTCCCCCGCTGCCCGTTGGCAGCCCTGCCAGCTCACTGGCCTGGGCTTGATTGATCGGGTATACGAGTGAGTCGGGATAGGCAGACTGCTCAACCACCAGCTGCTGGCGCTTGGCTTCCTTGTCATTCACGGCCAGCTGCAGCACGCCACAGCATTGCCCGAGATCAGCAGAGGCCGATGTCGTCAGCGCTTCAAGAAGGGCACGTGTATGCAGGAGCCCACTGAGATGAAAACGGCTGTGGGCCGTTGGGATTGCCGGCAGTTTTGCATAGAGCGCCCCCTGCGGGTTGCCCGACCCCTCCATGGCAGGCGCTGCGTTGCGCTCGAGCACAATAACGCGGTATCCCTGCGAGGCAAGCGCAAACGCCGTAGAGGCGCCGGCAATTCCCGCTCCAATGACGACAACCGGCATATCATTCGACATGGGGTCCGGGCGCCGGAACCAAATGGGGGTATCCGCTGCTGCCGTCTCAAGGGGGGCTTGTGTCATTAGCCCGCTGAGCATTTCACGCTTGCGGCCGAAGCCGGGGCATTTGCTCACATTGAAGCCAACCGCCTGCAGACCCCGGCGCACGACTCCCGCCGCGGTAAAGGTGGCAAAGGTAGAGCCCGGCTGGCTCAGGCGGGCGATTTGATGGAACAGATGATCGTTCCAAAGCTCGGGATTGCGTGCAGGGGCGAAGCCATCCAGGAACCAGGCATCCACACGGGCCTCAAGTTGGGGCAGCGTTTCCAGTGCATCCCCCAACAGCAGGGTCAGCAGGATACGGCCTTCATCGAATACGAAAGTATGAATGCCTGCAACCGGGTCGGGATAGGCCTTGAGCAGCTGCGCGGTCCCATCACTGAACTCGGGAAAGGCTGCAAGAGCCTGTTCAAGGTCAGCGGGACTCAGGGGGTAGCGTTCACACGAGATGTAATGCAGCTGACGCGACAGCGGCGCCGAGTTGAGCCAGAGGTCACGGCAACACAGGAAATTGAGACCGGTACCGAATCCGGTTTCGGCGACCACAAACGGAGTGGTTACGGTCTGGCGAAAGCGTTGCTCAAGGTGGTTGGCCTCAAGAAAAACGTGCCGGGTCTCGGCCACGCCTCCGCTGCGATTGAAATAAATATCTTCAAACAGCGTAGAGGTTGGAACGCCATCCTCCCATTCAAGGCTGGCGTGTTGCAAGAAGGCTTTTGGCTCAGTCATGCGTGTCGGATGCAGAGGGAACCTGTTGCTCGCGGGCAGGGTTCATCAGATGGGTGTTGCGAGTGCGCTTCAAGGCGCGGTTCTCATGATGAAGCGCTGTCTTGGCCAGCATATGCGCCGTTACCGGGGCCGTAATCAGGAGAAACAATGTGATCAGCAGCTCATGCAGGCTCAGGTATCCCTGCTCGTAGCTCATCAGAATCATGGACGCAATCAGTATGCCGCCCATGCCAACCGTGGTGGCCTTGGTGGGGGCATGCAGGCGGGTATAGAAGTCGGGCAGTCGGCTGAGGCCTACCGAACCGACCAGCACGAAGAAGCCACCGATCAGCAGCAATATGGAAACCAGTAATTCAACCCAGAACGTCATAAATAACCCTATTCAATGATATCGCCACGAAGCAGGTACTTGCACAGCGCGACGGTGCTGACGAATCCCAGCATTGCAATCAGCAGGGCCGCTTCAAAATACAGACTGGTACGCATGTACATGCCATACAGCAGAATCAGGGCGATGCTGTTGATGTACATGGTGTCCAGCGCCAGAATGCGATCCGACAGGTCAGGTCCGCGCAACAGGCGCCAGAGATTCAGTACCAGTGCCACACACAGGATCCCGCTGACGATCATCAGAGCGGTGTCTAGCATGCAAAAATCTCCTTCAGTGGCGTTTCGTATCGTGACTTGATAGTGGCAATCAGGGCCTGTTCATCGGTTACGTGCAGGGCATGAATATAGAGCCACTTGCGATCGGCAGACAGCTCTGAACTTACGGTGCCCGGTGTCAGGGACACGGTGCTGGCCAACAGTGTGATCGGCAGCTCCTCCCGGATATCCAGTGGCACTGCAACAAATGCAGGCTGCAGCTTGCGCACGGGGCCCAGAACCAGAATGGCCACCTCGATGTTGGCAACGACTATATCGCCCAGGACCCTGAAAATGTAACGAAGAGCCAGCCCGGGGCGCTTGACGTGGGGCTGCTCGGTTTTCAATGGTGCACAGAGTATGGGTATCACCAGGGCGAGCAGAGCGCCCAGCACGATGTGACCGGGCGAGAGGGTGTTGTTCAGCAGTAGCCAGACGATAAACAGCAGCAGGCTGTGAATGGGCATGGGCAGCCAGAATGAGCGACTCATGACGGACCTCCTGGCAACAGTACGGGCAGGTGCAAGGGTATTGAATGCAACTGGGCTGCCGCTTCACGGGTATAGTCTGTCATCGGCCCGCCCAGTACGACCATGAGGGGGGCGGCCAGCAACAGCAGGGAAACGGCGGCAACATGCCAGGGCGACGCCAGCTCGCCCTGGCTTTTGTCGGTGCTGCGCCGCCAGAACAGGGTCGTACCTGCACGTGACAACGCGATAATGGCGATCAGACTGCTGACCAGTAGTATCGGCCAGACCCAAAGGATCTCGGCAGTACCGTGAGCGGCCTGCAGCAGGAGTACCTTGCCGACAAAACCCGAGAATGGCGGTATGCCGGCAACCGTCATGGCGCCTACAAAGAACATGACTCCCAGGAGTGCCGGCTGACGTACACGGCGGGAAACCACGAAGCGATCGGCCGCCTTGCCACGCTGTTGACCGATCAGATCGGCGATCAGGAACAGCGCGGCGCAGACCAGTGTACTGTGCACCAGATAATAGAGCCCTGCAGAGGTGGCATCCTCGTTTTGCAGTGCGATGGAGACCAGCAGGGTACCGACAGAGATGATCACCAGGTTCGCTGTCAGCTCACGCAGGTTGGGGCTGGCCAGAGCGCCGATACTGCCCATCACCAGTGTCAGAAGCGCCAGAGGCCAGATCCAGGGGTGGGCCATGAATGCCAGATCACCCGCAGTCTCTCCGAATACGACGGTGTGAACGCGAAAAATGCTGTAGATGCCCACCTTGGTCATGATGGCGAACAGCGCCGCCACCGGTGCGCTGGCGGATGCGTAGGTGCGCGTTAGCCAGAAATGGAGCGGCAACATGGCGGCCTTGAGACCAAACACTACCAGCAACAGTAATCCGCCGGCACGGGCAAGTGTTTGCTCACCACCGCTGAGGGCCGCAATCTGAGTGGACATGTCGGCAATATTCAGGGTACCCAGCGTGCCGTACAGTATCCCGAGCGCAAACAGGAACAGACTGGAGCCGACAAGATTGAGGGCAACATAATGGAAGTTGGCCTGAGTCTTTTGCTTGCCGCCGCCATGAATCAGCAGTGCATAGGACGCGATCAGCAGAACTTCAAAAAAGACGAACAGGTTGAAGATGTCTCCTGTGAGGAAGGCACCGTTGATACCCATGATCTGAAACAGCACCAGCGGGTGAAAATAGGAGCCGGTCCGGTCTTCGCCGGCACAGGCATAGAGAATCGATGCCAGGCCGAGCACCGAGGTCAGCAGCACGAGCAGGCTGGACAGGCGATCAGCCACCAGCACGATGCCAAAGGGCGGCTGCCAGTCACCCAAAACATAGAGCTGAATGCCCTGTTGCTGAATCTGCAAAAGCAGAATCGAGGCCAGTACGGTAACTGCCGCGATCAGCAGTGAAGCCAGACGTTGACGATCCTGGTTGCCGCACAGGGGGGGCAGCAGCAACAGCAGCGCCCCGATCATCGGGATCAGGATCGGCAGAATGGGCAGGTGAGCGGTCATGCCTTCTCCTTACGACTGCGAGTCCGGGTTTCCGGTTGGGGGGGCAGGCGGCCATCGACATGGTCATTACCCAGGTCGGCACGGGCACGCATCGCCAGAATGACAATAAACGCGGTCATGGCGAAGCCGATAACAATGGCGGTCAACACCAGCGCCTGTGGCAATGGATCGGCATAACTGTAGGAGGTGCCAAGGATGGCGGCACCGTCTAGCTTGAGACGCCCGCTGGAAAACAGGAACAGGTTCACGGCATAGGACAGCAGTGTAATGCCCAGTACCACCGGAAAGGTTCTGCCGCGCAGACAAAGAAACACTCCGGAAAAGGTCAGCAGGCCGACACAGGTCGCATATACGGCTTCCATTATTCAGACTCCGGCAAGGTAGGACGATGGTTGGTGGTCAGTTTGCCCAGGTTGGCCAGGATCAGCAGCGTGGCACCAACGACTGTCAGGTAGACGCCAAGGTCAAACAGCATGGCGCTGGCCAGTTCAAATTCGCCGATCCAGGGCAGATGGAAATAGTCAAACCAGGAGGTCAGGAACGGTCGCTGGAAGAACCAGCTGCCGATACCGGTCAGGGTCGCAATCAGCACGCCACTGGCAATGAGCCATTGATAATTGACCTTGAGCCGCTCCTTGATCCAGTCAACCCCGTGGGCGACATACTGCTGGATGAGGGCAACCGAGGTGACCAGTCCTGCGATGAAGCCGCCCCCCGGCAGGTTGTGCCCGCGCAGGAATATGTAGACGGACACCAGCAGGGCCAACGGCAACAGACTCTGAGAAATGACAGCCAGCATCATCGGATGGCGGTCGCTGGCCCAGGCTCGGCCGCTTTCATCGCCGGCCGGCATGTACAGACGCATGCGGACGATCAGCTTGTAGATGCCCAAAGCCGCAATGCCCAGCACCGTGATTTCACCCAGTGTATCGAAGCCACGGAAGTCCACCAGAATCACGTTGACGACGTTGGTGCCGCCACCGCCGGTCTTGCTGTTGGCCAGAAAGAAGTCAGAGATGCTGTGCAGGGGGCGAGTCATCAGCGCGTAGTTGATCGTGCCGATGATCCCGCCCAGCATGGCTGCAATCCCCAGGTCGCGAACGACCCGCTTGGGGGACGATTCCTTGGGCGTTTTCTGTGGCAGGAAGAAGAGCGCCAGCATGAGCAGAATGACCGTCACCACTTCCACTGAAAGCTGGGTCAGGGCCAGGTCGGGGGCCGAAAAGCGTGCAAAGGTGATGGATACAATCAGGCCGACCACTGACAGGGTCAGCAGCGAAATCATGCGTTTGCGGTGCCACACTACGGTGGCCAGTGCACTGAGGCACAACAATACGGCAGCCGTGATTTCAACCGCATCAATGGGCAGATGGGGGCGCAGTCCTGCCGTCGTATTCAGGTCCATCAGTGGGCCTGCCATCAGGATCAGTGCAAATACCAGCAGCAGCGACATGTAGCGCTGCAGAGAGCCATTCTCAAGCCAACCGTGCAGCTTTTGGGCGGCCGTCACCAGCTCCTGCACCAGGCGTTCGAATACCAGTTTGGCATCGGTTTCCGGGAACTGAGCCTGGAACTGAAACAGGTGACGACGGTTGTAATAGATCATCAGGCCACCAATAAGCGCGATGATGCTCATCAGCAGCGGCAGGTTGAAGCCGTGCCAGATGGACAGGCTGTACTCAGGCAGATTGCCTGCCAGTACCGCCGATGACGCGGCCGCCAGCAGGTCCCCCACGATAAAGCCCGGAAAAATACCCAGCAGGAGACAGAGCGTTACCAGGATTTCAACCGGGATCTTCATGTAGCGGGGCGGCTCATGCGGTGTTTTGGGCAGATCAATGGGCTCGCCGTTGAAAAATACATCGTGAATGAAGCGTGTGGAGTAGGCGACGGCAAATACGCCGGCCAGTGTGGCCAGCACCGGCACCATCCAGGACAGTGAGCCGAGGGCCACCTGATGCAGGGTTTCGGCGAAGAACATTTCCTTGGACAGGAAGCCGTTGAGCAATGGCACACCCGCCATGGAGGCTGCGGCCACCATCGCCAGTGTGGCTGTATGAGGCATGTAGTGCCAGAGCCCGTTCAGCTTGCGCATGTCCCGCGAGCCTGATTCGTGATCAATGATCCCGGCAGCCATGAACAGCGAGGCCTTGAACGTTGCATGGTTAATGATGTGAAACACGGCGGCAACAGCGGCCAGTTCGGTGTCCATCCCCAGCAGCAGTGTGATCAGTCCCAGATGGCTGACGGTCGAATACGCCAGCAGGCCCTTGAGATCGTGCTTGAACAGGGCGATATAGGCACCGAGGAGGAGGGTTGCCAGTCCAGTCAGGCTGACGGTCAAGAACCAGAGTTCGGTGCCGGACAGCACGGGGTAGAATCGGGCCAGCAGGAAGATGCCTGCCTTGACCATGGTCGCCGAGTGCAGGTAGGCACTGACCGGTGTCGGAGCCGCCATGGCGTGGGGCAGCCAGAAATGAAACGGGAACTGGGCGGACTTGGTGAAGGCGCCCAACAGAATGAGGATCAGTGCAACCGGATAGGCTGCATGTTCACGCAGTGTATCGCCGCTGGCCAGAACAACGCTCAGATCGTAGCTGCCGACAATATGGGCCACCAAAAGCAGACCCGCCAACAGTGCAAGGCCCCCCGCACCGGTGACCGTAAGCGCCATTCGGGCACCCTTGCGCGCTTCGCTTTTGTGGTTCCAGAAACTGATCAACAGGAATGAGCTGATGCTGGTCAGTTCCCAGAACATCCACAGCTGCAGCAGGTTGTTGGAGGTCACAATGCCGACCATCGCGGTCATGAACAGGATCAGGTAGGCATAGAATCGAGACATGGAGTCCTGAGAGGACAGATAGTAACGGGCATACAGGATGATCAGCAGGCCTATGCCCAGAATCAGCAGCAAGAACAGCAGGGCGAGGCCATCCAGCCGGAATGACAGCTCCAGCCCGAGCGCAGGTATCCAGCTGAAGCGCTGCTCCAGTGTGGCGCCGGCAAAAATGGCGGGGACAGCCTGAAGTACCAGAAACAAAGAGAGGGCAGGCAGCAGTGCGGTAAACCATGCACAGGCGCTGCGACCGAAACGTTCGGTGAACAGGGGGACCAGGGTGCCGATCAGGGGTAATAACGGAATCCAGAATAGGCTCATCTGCTGGGCGTGCTCCGGTCAATAGCGGGTGAATTCATGTATTAGCGGTCGATGAAATAGGCGCTGAATGAGAGTAATTTATACCTGCTGGCGGCTTCAGAGTCCACCAAATGCGGTCGGCACAGGTGGGCTTTCCCAGCAACATGCATGCCAGAGAAAGCGCCACCTGCGCAAGTGAGGCGTTTAGAAAATCAGCTGCTGCACCTGTTCCAGTACGGCGGCTTCTGTCCAGGGTTTGGTCAGGTAGGCCGATACACCGGCCGCTTCGGCCTCCCCGCGGTGTTTGCGGGTCGAGCGGGACGTGACCATGATGATGGGGATGTTGCTGAAGTTCTGACTGTTTCGAAGAATGGCTGCCAGCTCCATGCCGCTCATGCGTGGCATTTCCAGGTCGGTCAGGATCAGGTCGGGCGGGTTGGCGCGTACCTTATCGAGCGCATCCAGTCCGTCAATGGCCGTGCTGACTTCGTAGCCACTGTCACTGAGCAGTGTCTCCAGCGTCTTGCGCGCACTGAGAGAGTCATCAACCACCAGCAGCCGCGGCAGGTGCAGATCCAGATTGATCTCGGGTGACTCCAGCGCCGTTGCCAATACCGAGTGGCGATGGCGCACGCGGGCCTGCAGATCAAGTATCGGGGCAATCTCACCGTTGGCCAGAATGGTAACGCCGGGAATGCCCGGTATATCGGGGATATGGCTCCCCATGGACTTGAATACCTGTTCCCTGTGGGCCAGTACTTCAGGTACGAAAACGGCCGCCTGCTCCCCCTGATCCAGCTGCACCAGTACGACAGGATGAATCCGCATGGCGGCGTAGTCAGGTACAGGCTCGCCTGTCAGCCCTTCAAGGGTATAGGCGGGGTACTCTGCGTCAGAGGTCACAAATACAGGACCGTCTTCGGTCACCTGAAGCCGACCATCAAGTGACAGGAGGTTCTGGCTGATGCTGTGGCTGGAAAGGGCATAGATTCTGTTATTGGCCGAGCGTACAAGCAGCGTGTGTACCAGCAGAGAAGAGGCCGGCATGGATAGGTCGAAGCGGGTTCCCTTGCCGGATTCAGAGTGTATGGTCAGGGTGCCCTGCATGCGAGAAACCTGCTGGTACACCACGTCCATTCCGATACCGCGCCCTGACAGCTGGCTGATTTCATCCCGGGTGGAAAAGCCCGGCACCAGAATCAGGCGTTGGGTTTCCGCATCGCTCAATACCGTATTGGGCTGAATCAGATGCTTGCGCTCGGCGATTTCACGCACGCGTCCAAGGTTGATGCCGGCGCCATCATCCTCGCAGCTGACATGCACCTTGCCCTGATGCTGACTGAATCGAATGCTGAGCGTTCCGGTTTCATCCTTGCCGGCTTCAAAGCGCAGGTGAGGCGTTTCCAGGCCGTGATCGACTGCATTGCGTATGATATGCATAAGCGGATCAGCCAACTGGTTCAGAATCTGGCTGTCCATCATGACCCCTTCGCCTTCAATCAGCAGTCGTGCCTGTTTGCCTGCCGCACGACAGGCCTGTCGCATGATGCGCTGCATTCGCGAGCTGATGCTCCTCACGGGGACCAGTCGTGTGTTGAGTACGTTTTCCAGTGACTCCTTCTGCAGGTTGGCCTGGGCGACATGCAGCTCAGTGAGCTGACGCAATTGCTGAGCGGTTTGTTGATCCACTTCGCGTACGTCGGCAACGGCCTCCTGAAGCTGTGACAGGGTCGTGTGCATGTCGTGGTAGCGATCCATCTCCAGCGGATCAAAGTCGATGTCGTCCTCGTGCAGTGAGCCAGTCAGGGTGAAGTGGTCGTGCAGTTGCTGTTCCATTTCAAACAGCACTTTCTGCAGCACGCGTTGCCTGTCGCGATTGCTGCGGGTCAGCTGTCGCAGCTGTTGCAGGCTGTCGTCCAACTGGGCGTTCAGGGTGCTTGATTCCCCGGCAATGCGAAACAGACTGTCGAGGATTTCGACCGGCACACGTATCTGGTTGTTGTCACGAGGTTCCTGCGGCGCCGGTGCATCAGGTCTGGGTTCTGCGGCAAGCGCTTCCGCCTGCTGGCGCCGTCGGCTGCGCTCTTCTTCACTGAGCACGGCTGCGGCACAGGCCACACCTTCTGTCTGGAGCCTGAAAAACCAGTTCATCAACTGCTGCAGCTGGGTGAGTGCCGTGTCGGGCAGCTGGCCACCGTCCGTTACCACTTCGCTCATTTGGGCCAGACAGTCGGCCGCATCTGTCAGATCCTGCGCCAGCTGTTCGCCGGGTACAGTGGCTGCATCAGTCAGCACTTCCAGAATGTCCTCAAGATGGTGCGTCAGATTGGCCAGTCCACGAATCCCGGCCATGTTGGCCAGTCCCTTGATGGTATGTGCTGCGCGTTGTGCCGCCAGAAGTCCCTCGGTCTCATGGTCGCTGGTGACGGACTGCAGCTGATGCTGAAATTCATCGACCAGCAGGGGCAGCTCTGCACAGAGCATTTCCATCAGCTGTGGATCTATGTCTTCGCCGGGGCTCAGGTCAATGTCTTCACCGGTGGCAGTCTGCAATTCAATCTGGTCTGGAGAGCGGATGCTGGTCAATGCCAGCAGGCCCGAGATGAAGGCGGCCTGCTGGGGGTCGGTGTGGATGGGCAAACAGTCGTCACTGAGACAATCGATCAGGTTCTCGCGGATGGACTTGTCGGCAGGAGCCTCAAGGTGTTCGTGGAGCGTGTTGAGACAGTGGGCAAAATGCGTACGGTTGTAGTCAAAGAACAGCTGAGGATACTGTCGAAAAAAGCGCAGGTTGGTGCTCAATCCCTGCAGCAGGAGTTGCACGCCCGTCAGGTTGACGGTGGCACAGGCGCGGCTTAGCGGTTGCAGTGCATCCAGCGCGGCGTCCAGCAATGCATTCAAATCGTCTGCAGGCTGCCGCCACTGCTGCTCCAGTGCCTGCAGTGAACCCGTCAGCATGGCCAGAATGCCTGGATCAACAGCTGGGCCGTCCTGTTCCAGTAACGACATGTCAACGTTGCAAAAACGATCACTGCTCTGCGGAGGCTGCATGAAGGGGTCGGTGCAGGCAAATTCCGCTTCAGCAGCCGGCGGGGCGGGTTCGGTGGCATCCTCCTCTGCGCAGGGGGCCGGCACCGGCAGCGTTTCATGGATCAGTTGCAGCAGGTCCTGCTGCTCAAGGGCGTCCAGAGGCTCGGGCCAGCGTGAATCGGTGAGCTGCTCCAGAACGGCGGTTGCCCGAGTCTGGTCGGGTTGAGTCAACAGTGTGAGCAGCGTCGGCATCAATTCAGCCAGTACCGGTGCCGACAGCTCTTCAAGTGCCTCAATTCGCTCCGCGGAAAGCGCCATCAGGTCCGCAACCAGGGGCAGTGTTTCCGCCAGGGTTTCGCTCAGTTCAGCCAGCGTTTCAGCCAACTCGTCAGGGCTGTCGGCATGTTCAAAACAGCGCTGAAGTGATGCGTCATGCCCCTCTTCATCAGATGACGTCGCACTGCTTGGTGTCGTCACCTGCTCAGAGCCGTGAAGCCGTGGCCATTCGTCCTGCAGCAGCTCAGGCAGCAAGTCCAGATCCTGGGGGTCCAGCGGCGCGCTCCAGATCGCCTGTGACGAGGTGTTCTGCAGGCTTGCCAGTAATGGTTGCGGTATCGGCTCGGTTTGAAACAGCTTCAGCAGGTGCCGGATGCTTTCGATCTGAGCATCACTCAATACATCCCGGGTTTCAGCTTCGACCTGTTCGGCCAACAGGGCCATCAGATCACCGCATCCCTGCAGCTCTTCGTCATGACACTGTTCAGCCAGCTGATTCAACTGCTCACTCAGCCACTCGGGGCTGGTGTCTGCACTGACCTGCAGGGCAGTCTGAAGGGTCTGCAGAGCTTCAACTGCCGTTGTATCTGTGGTCTGGTCCATCGAGACCCCCTTAGTCGACCTGCTGCAGCGTGAATACGCTGATGGACCGCTGCAGCTCATCGGCGGCATCAACCAGCCGCTCGGACAGCTGCTTCTGTTGCAGCATCTCGGTGTTGGTTGCGCGCGTGAAATCGTTGATGCTGCCTGCGCGCTGGCGCAGGTTCTGGGCAAGCTTGGCCTGACCGGTTGCGCTTTGGGCAATACGAACTACCGACTCCACCAAAGACTGGGTGGTTTTACGGGTCTCTTCCATGCGCTCCCCTGCCTGCTCGGCAAGACGAGTGCCTGATACCACATCCTCGATCACGGTATTGATGACGTGGATGGTATCGGCTGTTTCCAGCTGAATGTTATTGACCAGGCTTTCGATCTCGGCAGTTGCCTCACGCGAGTTTTCGGCCAGACGCTGAACCTCGTCAACCACGACCATCAGTCCGCGGCCCGCTTCGCCGGCGGATGCGGCATGCATGCTGGCATTCAGGGACAGAATGTGAGTGCGCTCGGAAATGTTGTTGATCAGGTTGATAATGCCGCCAATTTCCTGCGAACGCTCACCCAGACGCTTGATTCGCTTCTCGGCCTCGTGAATCGTCTGGCGAATCTTGTTGATGCTGTCCACGGTTGCCGAAACCGACTCCTTGGCAGTCTCGGTCGTGTTGATCGCCTTTTGTGACGCACTGTTGGTAACGGCAGCCAATTTGGCAATGAGCTGCATCGCCTGAATGGCTGAGTCCAGCCCCTGCAGGGTTTCTGTGATCTGCTCCTGTTCCTTGGTGGCATGCAACAAAACGGCCTCGGACTGGGTCTTGACCTGCACCGAGGTGCTGTTCACTTCTGACGTAACGGCGCTGACCTCACGCAACACGTTTTCGATCGAATTGGTCAGCTGGTTGATGGAGTCGGCGACCGCGCCGGTGATGTCCTCAGCCACAGGGACGCGCACGGTCAAATCACGCTGGCTGATCTTGAATACACTCTGAATCAACTGAATGATGGAGTCGTTCAGTTTCCTGTTTTCTTCAGACTGCTGGGCCAAAGCGGCTTCTTTCTCATCGAGCAGGCTATCGAGTACGTGGGCCATCTGACCCAGTTCATCACGGCTGTCCAGCTGGGTGCGGGTTTCGGTATCACCGCTTCGAACGGCGTTTACCGTTGCATGCAGACGTGCGAGGGGGTCAAGCACCCCGTACTTGACGATTGCCAGCGCTACGGCCAATGCAAGACCCAACAGCATCAAGGAGGCAAAGAACAGCTTGAGCATTTCGGCCTTGGCTTCATTGCGCTGGGCGATCGCCTCGGTGCTGTAGATGTCAGGCAAAAGTTTCAGCACGATGTTTTCATGCTGTAACGTGGCGAAAATCGGTCCAAAGGCTTTTTGCAGTCTCAGCACACGCTCCTTTCGTGGCGCTCTGGAGTCTTTGACCGCCGCAAGCTCTGCCAACGCGTGCTCGATGTCAATCGCTGACAGACGAGTCCTCAGTTGATCAGCCCCGGGCAGGTTGTTCAGCAACTCCGGCAGACGATCCAGCTGGTAGGCAAACCCCCGCGTGCTGCTTTCCAGGGTGTTGAGGGAGGCGGCTGACAGAGTCAAGCGGGCGCGGGTGAACGCCAGCTGCGCTTCATTCAGCTTTTGGCTGAGCGTTGAGGCAACGTCCGACACGGCACGTGTTTCGGCGCCGATACGCTGTGATTCTTCGTCAATCACGATGGTGCGATAATAGGCCGTTGCGATGGCCACGATACCGATGATCAGCAGGATGCCGGCGGCAGCAAACTTGGTGCCGATGCGTATGTTTTGCAGGTTCCATGAAGCCATGTTGATTCCCTTGAAACGGTTCGTTGTTTGTTATTGTTGTTTGGGAAGCTGGAATTGCGCTTTCAAATGATTCAGCAGTGCGTTGTGGTCAAGCTCATGCCACAGCTCACCGTTTTGAACCCATGTCGGGCCGATGAACGGTTCAAGTGCCGAAGGCATCTCAAAATTCCGCGAGCGTGTGTTGACCGTTACATCGGACAAAACGGCAGGCAGGGCATGAATGATCAATCCGGCGCTATCTGGATGGGGGTTAAGCAATAACAACCAAAAAGTCTGTTCAGCTCGTGCTCTGCCGCTGCTTGCGCCAACATAACGGGCGAGGTCATAGACGGGAACTGCATGCCCTCGGTGGTTGATGAAGCCTGCAAACCAGTTGGGGCAATCCGGAATCGGGCAGATACTCTGCCGCGACGCCAGCTCAGAATAGGTGCCGGCCTGCAGCAGCAGGTTGTGAGTCCCGAGAGTGAAACCGTGACGGATCTCGCCCGTGGCCGCCGAGCTATCCGGGTATTCGGGTTGAAGCAGGCGGCTGAGCGTGCTGTTGATATCATCCATGAGTCGGCCTCATCAGCTGAATGCCTTGACCTGATCAAGGATGTCCTGGTCCGAGAAAGGCTTGGCCACCAGTGCGCTGGCCCCCTGCAGCTGCGCCCACACGCGGTCGGCTTCCTGATGTTTGCTGGACACGATAACCACGGGAATTGAACGCGTGGCATTGCCGCTGGTGATATGGCGGCAGGCCGAGAATCCATCGACTTCAGGCATGACAATATCCATGAAGATGAGGTCGGGCTTCTCCTGCTCAGCCAGCGTGATCCCCTGTTGGCCGTTGGCACCAACAAGAATTTGAGCACCGGTTGTTTGCAGAATGGCCTGCAAACGCTGTTGCTGTATGGGGTCGTCTTCAACGATCAGTATTTTATTGAGGGCCATGGCAGGTCCATTACTCCGGTCGGTAGCGGATATTACTTTCTGAATTCACTGACCCAGCGTGAAACACGCCGGATTACCTTCTGGAACTCGGCATGTTCGATGGGCTTGGTCAGATAGGTGGACGATCCGGCCATGATGCCTTTGACTTCGTCCAGGGGTGATGTCTTGGAGGACAGCATGATGATGGGCGTTTTTTTCAACGCCGGCATGGCGCGCATGCGAGTGCAGGTCTCAAACCCGTCAATTCCGGGCATCATGATGTCGAGAAAAATGAAGTCATACTGACGTTCTTCGACCCGTGTCAGGGCGGATTCGCCATCATCTGCAAAATCAATGCTGACAGGGTGCTCAAGCTGTTCCAGCTCCTTGGCCAGCATTTGTTGCATCGGGTGACTGTCATCAACAACCAGAACAGCGTATGCGCCATCCGCAGCCGGAGCCGGGGCTGCCGCCTTCAGTTTCTGCACCTCGGCAATGCGGGCGTCATACTTGCTGAAAGGGTTGTCCGTGTCCGGTGAGCTCTCGGCGGATGTGGCGGTGTTCTCGGGCTCAGTGAGCTCGTTCTGAGCCGGTTCGACCTCAGAGGGAGAGGGGGCTGGCGCTTCAAGGGGCTGGAACTGGTCAAGGGTGCGAATGACGCGAGATGAAATCAGCGGGAACTTGATGTGTGGCAAATCGTCGCTATCGGGCCGGGTCTTGCTGATCAGAACCAGTCTGGAGCGATAGGCGGGGGGCAGCTGTGTAACTTCAGGCTGCTGCATCTGCTCGGGGCCAAACACCAGCAAAAGATCGGGCAGCTGTTCTTGGTCAAAGCCAACCAGTACCAAGGGTCGTTTAGACAGGCCCAGAATCTTCTCGAGCTTTTTCAATTGGTCAGCGGGGAACCCCAACGTCCCTATTCTCATACGCTATCCCTGTGCGTCGGTCGCTCTTACTCAGAGTTAGAACGATTGTTATTGTTGTGCGTTTTTTCAACCGATAGGAAACGTTTTTAAAGCATTCACGGGGGGATGGCAACAGCCTGGGCATCAATCGAAATGCTACATAAGGATGATGTAGCCAAGCAGAGACAGCTGGGGTGATGTCGTGCGGATTAGTTGAAGAGATTGTTGACGGCGTGTGTTGGTGGGCTCACCAGGACTTGAACCTGGGACCAACGGATTATGAGTTCGGATATTAAACCATAAATCCTTTAAAATCAAAGGGATGTGAGCGTAATTAAGCGTAAGGTAAAGTAGTTTAGTAACAGTAACTTAGCGTAATTTGGGGTAATGGATCCAAACTTGTCAGTGTACTGGGAATGTACCGTGAGTGGGGTGTTTTAAGGAGCCTTCAGTGCAGACTCTGCTTAACAGAATAAACATGGATTTGAAGTATAATTCGGTCTGCTTGGAGAGGCCAAGTGCCTGCTCTGCGCACTGAGCGGACGTTGCGGATCTGGAGTTATCCACGCGCTGCAGACAGTCAAGCGGCGTATGAAGTATTATTCTGACCCCGATATCCTCAACAGGACCACACCGCGCAGTCAGCGGGTGCGGGCTCGGAACTGGGTCAAGTGCAAAGATACAAAACTAGACATGATTGGTAACGCTGAACACAAAAAGAATGGCCCAGTTAACAGCCTGCCGATGACAGTAAGGTGACAGAGAGTTGCTGCTCAGTCCGTGTTACTCGATATTCTGGATCTTATTCAAGAATATAAAAATTTATTCTTTATAATCAAATTGTTATCGATACAAAAATTACCTAAAAATAATCTTTGACACCATTCCTGCCACCAACCTGATCGAGCTATCTAACAGTGATACTAATGTCGATATAGCATCACTGTTACATTATCGTCATCAATATTAGATTTAACTGCCTTTTCCACAGAAATTAAGAGGGAGTCTTCTGATATGCCCCAAATAGTCTCGATTTGACTATTTCTCCACCAACCATCAGAGCACACTAACAACCTTTCTCCTTCTTGCAAAGGGAGAAACTCTGAAACTGAATACGACTGTTGATCTTTTGATATAGTCCTTGTCACATAGTTTTTTAGTGGGTGGTCTGCTAAGTAAGTATGACTACGATATATATCAGTTCTCTCCTGTGCTATTGAGTGGTCATTTGTCTTAATCTTTCTATCAGGGAGATATACACGACAGTCCCCTGCATGAAGGATTAAGAGCGTTTCTGGGCAAATCATTGCCAAAGCTATGCAAGCTTTTCCTTCAAACCTACACTCTACGGAAGCGTTTTGAATTAGCTTTTCAAGCTCTATCCCCCTCCCTTTATAATCAGTCAAATCAAGGCCTTCAATTTTTTTGATCAAGCACTCCTTTAACTCATCCACAAACTCCATTGGAGAGTCACCTAATGAGTCCAATACTACCAATATATAGGAACCTTGCTTTTCAATAAAAAAAGAACGGTCTAGATTATGTGCTCTTCCACCTATTACGCTGTATTCCATTACTTTCATGAGTAATCCCAAGGTAAACTTTTATAGAAGTCATTTATTCTTTGATATGACTCATCAAAGTCAGGTAGCTCTCCTTCGAGCTCATCTTTCATGCTTTCATATTCACTCTTTGAAAGATTGTATATAACACTATCTTCCAGAGCTAACTTATGCAAATCACCTTCATCAAGCCTATTCTCTGACTTAGACTTCAAGCTTTCCAATATGAGCAACTTTTCATCATCTTCAAAACCACCGTCTAGTGTAAGAAGGAAATTCAAGTCAAAAATATCTTGGCGCCTAGTTCTATTTCTTTTCTTTTGTTGAAGTACAGATCTTAACTTTTCTGCTACCAGATCAATCACACCATAAACACTAATGTTTTCATCTTCGATTAGTAGATCTTCGGGGTGGGGAATACTCTCATTAAAACTATAATCAATTTTTATCGTGTGTGAGGAGTTACCACTCTGAAACCTTTTGTAATCTCTATCTGTTTTCCTAGCATAACCAATAGTAATCATTAATGCAGGAGTAGTTAGCTGAACGTTAGGCTTAAGCTTTGGCTTATACTTAAATGACTGGACTTGACAATCTACACCATAAGCCAGCTCATCCGCTGCTTCAATCAATGCTTCATCTAATTCTTCTCTAAATATTTCTTCGTCAAAATCTTGGATTTTTAAGCGTGTTGAAAAATCTATATCCTTCGTATAACGTCCACTTTTATAACGAATTCCTAAAAGCATACCCCCTTTCATGATCATGTGAGGCTTGAGGTACTCGCTCACTGATATGGATTTGAGGACGATATGTACGGCTTGTCTGAAGCTTTCTTGTCCAGGCAGGGCGTCCTCTACCCATTTTTCAATCTCTAGTTCCATATTTCTGTAAATACTCCATGTTTATAGAAATGCACCATCTTTCAGAATAGTAGGGAGAAAAGTCGCCTCCTGGCATAAAGACTCTGCTACTTCCACGTTGAACACTTTCTGCCCACTTGTCTAGTATTTTGTTTTTAACACCCATAACAGACTCTAAATAGAACCCTAGCCTTGATTTATCAATATTTGATCCATTTTTATCAAACTCTTTTAAGATCAGCCTTTGATATTTCTCACCGTACTCTTCTAATACATCTAAAACATGGCTAAAACCGCCACACTCCGATGGCTTTTGGAACATATCTAGAAAGGTTCTACCAATAGGTGAAACTCTTATTCCGCCGCTATTTGGAATCTCCTTATAAAGAGAAAACTTTGACGTCTCGAAATATCTAAACGTCTTTCCTGAAATCTGTTTCTTGCTAATTTTTATATTTCTTTTATGTGAGTAAATGTTTTTATCTATCCACTCTTGAGAGTAGTGCTCTTTAAGAAGCTCGCGATAAACCGTAGTTTTAGGAATCATCAGTTGAACGACTTTTGGGATCCGTTCTGTTAATCCGTGATACTCCATTGCACTTAAGTAGCATAGATTAGAGAAGGGATATAAATAGCATCCAGCTTGCTCAGCAGAAACTGGGCCCTTTCCTGAAATACTGTAGGCTCTCGAATCCTCTAGGCTACTAATAATACCGCTATGTTCTAAAGCCTTAACCTTAGCCTTAAAGACATTAAGATCAGGCTCGTCTTTTGTAATTTTACCAATCTTCACTCCTTCAAAAGATTTCTTCTGATAAAGGTTCAATAAGATGTCATAAAGGTCGGCATGAGTGATTACAGGGCTTTTGTGGTTTTTCAATATAGCCAAGTGAAAAGCTTTATCTAGCTTAATTGTTTCGTTCATCTCATCACCAAATTTATAAGATGTATAAGTCCTAAGGACTTATACATCTTATAAACTAATATGTCAATCGGCCAGACTCATAAGTGCCTATTCTGCTTGGACGTAAATCATATATCACTACTAGACAATGCGTCCTAAGGACGCATTGTCTAGTAGTTTTATCTAATTGTCAATAGCTCCCTAAGTAGTTGAAGGGCTTCCGCGAAGAGGGTCCGCATAGGATAGCCATTCTTGACAATCTCATGCTAGCATGGCATCCTTCTTGTCCTTAGGACAAGAAGGATGCCATGTTCAATAAAAATAATTTTAGCTTCTTGTAGGTCTCGAAAAATAAGCTTTGCAGATTGTAGCACTTTTTAATAATTCTGCGTGAGGTTACGACTTGTCTTCGCTAAGCCTATAACGCACGATAGGCTTCATATAGAGGTTGTTCTTTTAGCTAACTGCTCTTTCACTTGCTTGGAACTTAATTGATCAACAGCAAGGCTACTTTTATTCGATCCAACATAAGCTGCCCAAGCCTCTCAATGGCAGAGGTTGAAACGTTTGAATTGATATCCAGCTGTCTTATTTTGTTCTTCTTTATAAAGAAATGGCTGTTATCCTTATGCCTATAACCTGCTACATAGCTGTTTGCTCTATCCATGTACTGGTTATAGAAAATGAATGTCTACAGTTACGCCCTGGCTACTGTAGACATTCATTGCATAGACGTGAACTAAAGGAAGGCGGCCAAATTAATCAATATAAAGAGATTGAAGATACAGAGCGATACTTACTATATGTCGCCATTTGAAATGTTACACTTCGCACTATTTCAGCACATAGTAGCAAATGGGGTGCGAATCCTATTAACAGCACTTCAAAGAGTTAACTACAATTAATTAAATCGTAAACTGGAGGCAGAGTAGCATTCCCTTACATCCCAAGCGCACAGCTAGGCTAACGTCTGCTACGGCCCGACTCCTGATGAGCCGACAAATTTGAGCCAGGCCGATCTGTCAGATAGCACCTTCGCGCACAGAGCGAATTTTTGGGTATCGGCCCTACTCGTCACTTTCAACGCTGAGCGGTCATTCATTTGTGCAGTGAACATTACTAAGAGCTTCATAGATTAGAAAGTGGGGAGCAGGTCAAGCAGGTTGCGCTGAGCCCGTTCGGGCGAGAAAGCTTGCTGTAAATGGAAAATCGCCACTTGTGGCGGTGGACCATTTACCTATCCTGCCCTCGAAGTATGGTGCATATTAACCGCAATAAAGTGACATACGAGATAATATCGATCGATTCTCATAAGGTGTCTTTATTGTGTCGCTATAGTGTCGTTAAAAACTCGTTTATCTGATTATGACTTTAAAATGTCGTTATAGTGTCCCTAAATGTCTTTTCAGTGCGGTAACTTATTAACGGATTGAATCACTTATCTCTTTGATTAGTGTTTTAGTTTCATTATGAAGGTCCCTTAGCTCATCAATCAGCATAGGGATGTTCGAAGGGATATCTTGAGGCTTATGCATGTCCGGTTGGAGCCATGCTTTGATTTGACTGCCAACATGATTGAAATTGGCATGCAGCTGAGAAAGCTGGTCCAGCATCGCTGGGTCAACTTTGCTATCCGGTCGGTAGTTAAGCCCAAGGTTTCTAATGTATCCAGGTACTGTCATGCCAAATTGTTCAGCCGCAATTTTGATAGAATTTTTCTCTTTTTGGCTGAGACGAATTTTTATCTGCTGCTGTCTCTTCCTGTTTTCACTTCCCATGATTGAACTCCCTTATTGGCAGCGGTAGCTGCTTAAACCCTCGGAGAGCAGGATACTTCGAGCTCACCTGAGCAAGTGGTTTTTTCGTAAATTGTCGATCGCCACTTTTGGCGGTGGACCATTTACACATCCTGCCCTGAAAATATACTTCACTTTAACGTCAATAATAAGACATTTCATAGTATGGGTGGTTCATCTTATGAAATGTCATTATTATGTCTCTGAAATGTAGTGAAATTAATTCGATATATATTGTGTCTAAAAAGTGTCGCTATAGTGCAGTTATATTGTCGCTATATTGTGATTGGGAGGGGAGTATGAATTTATCTGATGAGCTGAAGAAACTATCGTTGGAAAAACAGGATCAGCATGGACGGCATGCATTTCTCGTGGTGAAGGAGGAGGTCCGGCAGGCATTGTCTGAAGGCTTTACTGTGATTGAAGTCTGGCGAAATCTGAACGCCAAAGGGAAGACGCCCGTGCAGTACCGCCAGTTCGCCAGGTATGTGCGGCGTTTCATAACTCAGCCAAAAACTAAAAAGCAAGCGGCTCAAGGACCCAGCTGTTCCGACACAGTCAAAGGGGAATCCAGAGGGGCACAGGCAGCTTCTACGCCGTCATCAACTAGCCTGACAGGTCGTTTTGAGTATGACCCGATGGGCAAGCCTTGGTCTGAGCTTGTATGAGCTCAGGGGGGGGGAGGGGCTGTACGCATAATCGCCCCCCCCTCCTGCTTTCATTGAATACGTAAACCTGCCCAGACAGCTCCTGGAAGTCTCGTTGTATTGCAATCCTTTTTGGCGTTCATGATTCATCAGAACCTGGGGCTCATCAGTACGGTTGGAGGGTTAGCCAATGCTCGCAGAAGGTCATGATCGACAGAGATTTAATAGATTTATATAGATTTAAAAGATTTAGCCAAAAAAATGCCGTTTTTCCCTTTTAAAATCATTATGTTACAGAGTCGCTTGGTACCCAATAGACACCTTTTGGTACCCAATAGACACTTTCCGGTACCCAATAGACACCTTTCGGTACCCAATAGACACATTTCAGCGGTAACTCAGGAGGAGTGAGAGGTCAGTAGCTTGGGCCGTTTTTTTGCGTACCGACGGGCCTCGTCGATAGCCTGTTGTTTGCTAAACCCTTGGTCCATGAGTTGCTTACATAACTCCAAAGGAGGGGTGCCTTCCTGACTGGCTCGCCAGCTTCTGTGCTGCATGGCGAGTATCTCGCCATCCTTGCCGTCGATAATTTCCAGGTCATATTCAGGGAGGTCGTTTGCGCGTATGGCTCTGCGAAGATTCTGCGAAAATTTTTTCAGGCTGCTTGTGCTGCCAGATCGCTCGTGAAGTAATTTAAACGACCAAGCTGCATGATCATTGCCAGCGGCCCGACGTGCCAAGCGGTATAGAAAACGCCCAATACCGCTCTTGATCTGAAAATATTCCTGCTGGAGCTGCAGTACGCCCGCGTTGTCTTGCCCGGTCACTTGCTCATACAGCCAGCGCGGGATCTCGATTTCTGCTGCGATCAGTTTGCCTGAGCCTGGATGTGAAGTGGTTCTGTAGCTGCTGATGAGGCTTTCATGTTGGGCTTGCCTGATCGGTATGCCAGGTTGATCCATTCTGTTGCGTACTACCTTGATGGTTGTTGTGTGCAGGCGGTCCAGCGCTTCTTCCAGACGCTCAGTTTGGCTGCCGCCCTTAGTGCGGCCACAGAACTTGTTGATCTGGGCAACACTGGGCCGAAAAATCCTGTTGGGGAAGGCCGCCTTACCTGAGTTAAAGAGATTCATGCGGTGTGTTAGGTGTGATACGGCCATGATGACGATGTCATAGTCCCAGATCGTTGCCATGCCGAAGCTGCCTGAACGAACTTCGACATACCCATCTTTAACAGCGTAACGGATGCTCTCGTTCACACGCGGCGGACTTTTGGACAGTCGAACAGGAGCAATGTCCATCAAGATCCAGATATCGCGGACGCTTACATCGCCTGGGTGAAAGGCATCCATGACATTTGTACCTAAGAACATTACTGAAGCGCATCTTGTCCAAAGAGCTCTGCTATCTCGGACGTCCTGAAATACACCCTGCGGCCGATTTTGAGCCGGGTACCATTGATCCTATGTGCCCATGGGTTTGAGCTTCTGAGACTGATTCTGAGGCCTTCTGGCGAGCGGTCCAGGATTTCGGCCAGCTGAGTAATGCTGAGCAAAGGACCGTAGCACTTGAGCAGGGTTTCCTCGATGGTCATGTGTAATCCTCCGTAAATCTTAGGTGTTGAACGGAAGGTTACGGTTGATTACGATGCTTAAAAACTCAATAGTTGTCACTTTTGGTTTACATCATGTTGCCTAAATATGTTTCTGTGTGGAAAGACTGTTCGGCAGGGATCAGCGTTGCAATCGAAAGATTCAATGAGCGGTCACGTCCATTTTCACTGGCGTCCAGACAATACTCATTCCTGCGCTTGATTCGAGAGGAGTTGGATGTGGCGGTCGCTGAGTATCGGAGTCAGCTTGACCAGAAATATCTACTTTTCCAGGTGCCAGGCTTATCTGCTACTGAACCCTTCAGTGCTGTTATCCGCAATAATGGTTTTCGAGTGACAGGGGACGTAATCAGGAAGACATTGCGTCGTTTTGTCGACTCATCTGAGTGTGTATTCAGCGATGCAGACAAAACCTTTATTGATACCGCAGAGACTTTGTTAGAGGTTCTGATCTTCTGCCGCAGTAAGCAACCACAGAAAAGAAAAAATGCAGGTGCAAAGTTCAACCTTCAACGGCCAAGGGGATTCTGCCGCTTTTGTGGTCAACCCAGTGAGTACATGCAGTTTATTAACAACCCTGATACCTGGAATTCGCTTGATGAGGAGCAAAAGGTACGGCTGAGCCACAAGTATTGCCATGCGCACAGGCCAAAGTTGCAGGATGGGACCTGGAATAATGAGTATCGCAAGGCCATGCGCAGCAAGAAGAAGTTTGAAATAGAGACGAATCGTCTCCTGAAGCAATCGGCTCAGCCAGGAGCTCTGAAGCAGCATGCTGATGATGCTAGCATTAACCGCTACATCATGTATCTGATTGCACAGACAACTTTGCAACCCGCTGATGAAGACAAAATCAGAGATTTGGCAAGGAGGCTGGTTAACTACAAAATTTCCGATCGCAAAAAGCAGATTATCATGTTGATGACGTTAGGTTATAGCCAAGCTGGAATTGCCCGGCGTTTGGGGGTAGAACGCCAGGCGGTGTGGAAAGCGTTGAAATCTATTCCTGACGAATTCCGCTTGGACGTCTCTTGAGATTGTCCAGCTCTTCAACAAGGTCTTCAGCTCGCAAATGTGTGTAGCGCCGCAGCATCTGCATAGACTTGTGACCACTGATTGCGGCAACCTGTTGATCACTGAGCCCGCCTTCAACAAAACGGCTGACGGCTTCATGGCGTAGATCATGAAAGCGTAGGTCGGCAAGTCCGATACTTTTCTTAATGTGCATCCAGACCTTGTTGAAACTGTAGGGCTTGCGAATACCATCCCGGCCGGGTTCGCCAAAAAAGACAAGATTGGTGTCCGGTGGGCGTACTGGATTGTCGATAGCTTGCTGAAACTGCTCCACGGCTGCCAATGTAAGAGGGACCGTTCGTGGCATGGTGTTCTTTGTTTCCAGCAGCGTAACGATGCGCTTTTTCAGATTGACCTGGCCCAGTGTCAGAGATGTGATCTCTGAGGAACGCATACCGGTCTCTATGGCGATTCTGACGATCCAGCCCAGCATTGGGTTGGAGTGTTCGTCAACGGCGTTGAGAAGACGCTGCTCTTCGTCTGGAGACAAGCGGCGATTTCGTCCAGCACCGGGGGAGGGGCGACGAACGTTCATTACTGGGTTGTAGGTGAGGCCTATGCCCCATTCCTTGATGGCTGTTGTGAACAAGTGCCCCAGCAATGCCATCTCTAGTCTTACGGTGCTGGCTGATCGCGGGCGAGGACTCCCATCTTCGTCCAGCCTGTCTTCACCGGCCAATCGCTTGTCTCGGTATTCAGCAACCAGCTCTGCGCTGATTGTCGCCAATGAGTATTTCCCGAAAAAGGTTTTCAAGGGCAAGGCCCGATTACGCTCGGCCTGCTGAGTTTTGGGGCGTTTGGTTGGCGTGACTTCTTTGAGGTAACGTTCCAGGGCGGCATTGAAAGTCATCCTTTCTGCAGGTGCCCGTTGAATGTAGATGCCACGAACCATTTCATCTTCGGTGCGTCGTGCCCAATCCTCGGCATCGCGCTTGGTTCTAAAAGTCTTGGCAGTAGTTGGGAAGCCGGTCTTGCGAATGACTGCTTTCCAGGTTTTGGATTCTGTTCTGACAATGGTAGCCATGCTGTTTCCTCACACTTTCCCTGTACCTGACTGTACCGCTTGCGCTTCGTCAGTGTACCGAAATTGTACCGAATGAGAATCCGTATGGTGACCAGGTGTTAAGCAGGTCGCTTACAATCACGTAACATGCTGATTTGTAAGCTTTTTTGATATGGTAGTTGGTGGGCCCACCAGGACTTGAACCTGGGACCAACGGATTATGAGTCCGCTGCTCTGACCAACTGAGCTATAGGCCCGAAAAGAGCGCCAATGATACCACTTCCGGTCATTGGCGCAATATTATTGAAATGAAGTACTTAGCCTTCGTCGATGAAGGTGCGCAGGTGATCGGAGCGGCTTGGATGACGCAGCTTGCGCAGCGCCTTGGCTTCGATCTGTCGGATACGTTCACGGGTGACGTCGAACTGCTTGCCCACTTCTTCAAGTGTGTGGTCAGTGTTCATGTCGATACCGAAGCGCATGCGCAGCACTTTCGCTTCACGAGCGGTCAGGCCGGACAAAATCTCGCGGGTGGCCTCACGCAGGCCCTCGCCGGTTGCCGTGTCGATCGGCGAAGACAGGGTCGTATCTTCGATGAAATCGCCCAGGCTGGAGTCTTCGTCATCACCGATCGGTGTTTCCATTGAGATCGGTTCCTTGGCGATTTTCAGCACCTTGCGGATCTTGTCTTCCGGCATTTCCATGCGCTCGGCAAGTTCTTCCGGGGTGGCTTCTCGACCCATCTCCTGCAGCATCTGGCGCGAGATGCGGTTGAGCTTGTTGATCGTTTCGATCATATGCACCGGGATACGGATGGTGCGCGCCTGGTCGGCGATGGAACGGGTGATCGCCTGGCGAATCCACCAGGTAGCATAGGTGGAGAACTTGTAGCCGCGACGGTATTCGAACTTGTCCACAGCCTTCATCAGGCCGATGTTGCCTTCCTGAATCAGGTCGAGGAACTGCAGGCCGCGGTTGGTGTATTTTTTGGCAATGGAAATTACCAGACGCAGGTTGGCTTCCACCATCTCTTTCTTGGCGCGGCGCGCACGTGCCTCGCCGATGGACATGGCGCGATTGACTTCCTTGATGTCGGCCAGGCTCAAACCTGCACTTTCTTCTACCTGTACCAGCTTGCGCTGTGCCCGCTGCAGGTCATACAGGTTACGGCTGATGGCCGCGGCATAGGGCTTGTTGCTGTTGGCCAGTGACTCAAGCCATTCGTTGCTGGTCTCGTTGCCCGGGAAGCTCTTGATGAACGCGGGGCGCGGCATTTTGGCTTTCTGGGTGCAGATGCGCATGATGTTGCGCTCTTGCTTGCGGATGCTTTCGATGCAATCACGCACACGCTCGACCAGAAGGTCGTAGTAGCGAGGAGACAGCTTGATCGGCGCGAATGCGTTGCTCAGCGCGATGACCGCGTCAGAGATCTCGTCTTCGCTTGCATTGCGTTCACGGGCTGCTTTCAGGTTGTCGAGGCACTCCTGAATCAGGCCGAAACGCTGACGGGCTTCCTCGGGATCCGGGCCGCGCTCCTTGTCGTCACTGCTGGAGTCGCTGTTGTCGCCGTCCTCTTCATCGTCGTCATCGTCGTCATCGTCGTTGCGATCGTCATCGTCATCGTCCAGATCGACCGGTGCATCGGTTTCATCTTCCGGCACTTCGGCATCGGGGTCGATGTAACCGCTGAAGATGTCACTGAGTCGGCCTTCTTCCTGCAGCACTTGGTTGTAGGCGTCCAGGATGATGTCTACGCTGCCCGGAAAGCGCGACAGCGCCATCATGACTTCGCGAATGCCTTCTTCGATTCGCTTGGCAATGTCAATTTCGCCTTCGCGTGTCAGCAGCTCTACGGTACCCATTTCACGCATGTACATGCGTACGGGGTCGGTGGTACGACCGGCATCCGACTCGACTGCGGCCAGTGCCGCTACCGCTTCTTCATCTGCGTCATCGGCGGAGTCGCCGCCAGTCAGCAGAAGGTCTTCGGCATCGGGTGCTTCTTCGGCAACTCGTATGCCCATGTCGTTGATCATGCGGATAATATCTTCGACCTGATCCGGGTCGGCGATATCTTCCGGCAGGTGATCGTTAACCTCGGCATAGGTGAGATAGCCCTGCTCTTTGCCCCGGGCGATCAGTTCCTTAAGACGAGACTGCTGTTGGGATGTGTCTGACATAGAGCCCCTGCAACGAATGAATGCTGGTGTGACGGATGGCGGAAAAATAAGCGCAGTATTATACCGGTTTGCCGACGTTGCGGCTACAGCTGGACTTTACTGCACTGCAGGCATATGCCTGAACTGGTATGAGAATAGACCAGAAATCAGATGCTTGCAGAGAAAAACAAAAAGCCTCTACGATTGGCGGGACTGCAACAGTTGCTGCAGCTCACGTTTTTCTTCATTGGTTAATGGGGTCTGGCGCGATTTTTTCAACAGTTGATCAAGCAGTGTCTCGTGACGCCGGCCGAGCAGGCGATTCAGGGTGTCCTGCAGCAGTTGTGCTGCATCGACATCGCCCAGAACCGGATCCAGGTGTGAAATCTCGTTCAGCAGCATCAAGTCTGCTCGATGGTCAGGGTCATCCTGCCAATCAACCAGCAGGGTGCCCAGTGAGCCCTCGGGTTCCTGTTGCAGATAGCTCAACAGGTTTATCAGAACACCAATATTGGTTTCATTGATGCTGGCAAACTCGGCTGCAGGGGGAGCGATTTGGCCCAGGTCGGGTCGATGCAGCAAAATTGAAATAGCCTGGTTCACCAGGTTGCGCTGTCCGCCTGGAGTGGGTCTGCTGCGTCTGACAGCAGGTCTCTCAGTCTGATGGTGTGAGGGCTGTGGTGTCGGTACGGTGGTGGCGACGGCTGCAGGGGTGGTCGTGACCTGGTGCAGATCGATCACGCTGCCCAGCTGTTCAAGGGATAGGCCCGTGATTTCGCAGATTCGATCCAGCATCATCTGCTTGAGCAGGCTGGGTTGCATGGATTGAATCAATGGCAGGGCTTCGTTACTGAAGCGGGCGCGCCCATCCATGCTGCTGAGGTCGGCCTCCTCGGACAGCGAACGGAAAAAGAATTCACTCAGTGGCAGGGCCTGAGTGACACGTGCCGAAAATGCGGCCTCACCTTCTCGGCGTACCAGTGTGTCAGGGTCTTCTCCGTCAGGCAAAAACAGGAAGCGCGCTTCCTGCCCGTCACGGATCACCGGAAGTGTGACGCCAAGCGCGCGTCGTGCCGCCTGGCGACCGGCATCATCACCATCAAAGCAGAAGATAACCTCGGGGACCAGCTTGAACAGCCGCTCCAGATGTTGTGCCGTTGTGGCGGTGCCCAGAGTGGCGACGGACCAGTGGATGCCATGCTGAGCCAGACTGACGACATCCATATAGCCTTCGACAATCAGCAGCCGATCCAGCTGATTGCTGTGTTTGCGCGCTTCGTAAAGGCCGTACAGCTCGCGTCCCTTGTGAAAAGTGGGGGTCTCGGGCGAGTTGAGATACTTGGGCTTGTCATCGCCCAAAACGCGTCCGCCAAATCCCAGTACGCGGCCACGAACATCGCGAATCGGGAACATGATGCGGTCACGGAAGCGGTCATAATGGCGCTGCTTCTCTTCGTTGTGGATGACCATGCCGGATTGTTCCAGCAGCTGCGCAGCGTTGTCCAGGTGCGTGAAATGTTGCAGGAGGTTGTCCCAGCCCGGCGGGGCGTAGCCGATACCGAATGCTGCCGCGATCTGGCCGCTGAGGCCACGTTGCTTGAGGTAATTGACCGCTCGATCACGGTCGGAAGAGCTGCGCAGCATGTTCTGGAAAAAGCGGTTGGACTGCTCCAGCGCCTCGAACTGGCGCTTGATCTGTTGCTCGCGCTGTTGGTCTGCCGGGCGATTCTCTTCGTGCGGGACATCAACGCCGGCCAGCTTGGCCAGCTCTTCAACTGCCTCGGGAAAGTTGAGTCGGTCATACTCCATCAAAAAGCCCAGTGCGTTGCCACCGGCTCCACAACCGAAACAGTAATAAAACTGCTTGTCGGGGCTGACCGAAAAGGACGGGCTTTTTTCCTTGTGAAAAGGGCATAGACCAGAGTAGTTCTTGCCGGCGCGCTTGAGCTTGACGCGGCCGTCTATCACGTCAACGATGTTGACGCGTGCGAGGAGGTCGTCGATGAAGTGCTGTGGTATTCGACCTGCCATGTTCGCTCCGCTGCGGACAGGTCAGCGTATGCGGACCTTAGAGTTTCTGCTTCACCAGGCCTGAGATGCTGCCCATGTCGGCGCGGCCCTGAACCTGGGGTTTGACGAGTGCCATCACTTTGCCCATGTCCTGCATCGAGCTGGCGCCGGATGCGGCGATGGCGTCATCAATAATCTGAGCTATCTCAGTCTCACTGAGTGGCTGCGGCAGGAAAGTTTTAATCACCTCCAGCTCCTGCTGCTCCTTCTCTGCCAGCTCCGGGCGCTCAGCCGCCAGATACTGGGTAATGGAGTCTTTTCGCTGCTTTTGCATCTTGTCCATCACGGCCAGAATGCGCTCGTCGTCGAGAACGGTGCGTTCGTCCACTTCGATGCGCTGAATCTCGGCCTGAATCATGCGGATGGTTCCAAGACGAATCTTGTCCTTGGCGCGCATGGCTTGTTTCATCTGTTCTGTAAGCGTGCTTTTCAGATCAGACATGTCAGGCTCCGTTGGCGGTGGATTCAGATGCTCAGGGCGTCAAATCAGTACAGACGTACGCGGCGTGAGGTTTCGCGCTGCAGTTTCTTGGCATGACGCTTGACGGCAGCAGCAGCCTTGCGCTTGCGAACAGAAGTGGGCTTTTCGTAGCACTCGCGACGACGGACTTCAGCCAGGATGCCGGCTTTTTCGCAGGAACGCTTGAAACGACGCAGAGCAACGTCAAACGGCTCGTTATCTTTAACTTTAACCTGTGGCATTCAGAATCTCCTGAATTGTTGGGTATTTTAGAGTCTTCAAGGCCGGATCAGAGATCCTTGGCAAGAAGGCCGCATATTTTAATTAATCCCGGGCGTTGCTGTAAAGCAAAGACCGTGAATTTTGCCGCTATCTGAAGGATAATGGCGCCCGTATTGTAAGCGATATCGATGAGGCCGTTATGCGAGTGCTGGGAATAGAAACATCCTGTGATGAGACCGGTGTTGCGTTGTATGACAGCGAACACGGCTTGTTGTCGGATGCGCTGTACAGTCAGGTGAAGATGCACGCCGAATACGGTGGCGTCGTGCCGGAACTGGCCTCGCGTGACCATGTGCGCAAGTTGTTGCCCCTGATTCGAGAGGTAATGGGCAAGGCGAACCTGAGCCTGACGGATCTGGACGGTGTAGCCTACACGTCCGGTCCTGGCCTGATCGGTGCGCTGATGGTGGGGGCATCGACCGGGCGCGCTCTGGCTCTGGGGCTGGGAATACCGGCCGTCGGGGTGCATCACATGGAGGGGCATCTGCTGGCGCCCATGCTGGAGGAAAATCCGCCGGCCTTTCCTTTTGTGGCGCTGCTGGTATCGGGTGGCCATACCCAGTTGGTACGAGTGGATGGCATCGGGTGCTATGAACTGTTGGGTGAATCGCTCGATGATGCGGCAGGCGAAGCATTCGACAAGGCGGCCAAAATGCTGGGGCTGGATTACCCGGGTGGTCCTCTCATTGCTCGTTTGGCCCAGCAGGGTGAGCGCGGTCGTTATCGCTTTCCCAGACCGATGACGGATCGACCGGGGCTTGAGTTCAGTTTTTCGGGCCTCAAGACCTTTACGCTCAATACGGCCAATGCAGCACGTAACGAAGATGGGCAGATCGATCCGCAGACGCTTGCAGACATCGCCTGCGCGTTTGAAGAAGCGGTAGTGGACACGCTCTCGATCAAGTGCAGGCGTGCCTTGCAGCAAACCGGTCTCAAGCAGCTGGTGATTGCTGGTGGTGTAAGTGCCAACCGTCACCTCCGGGACAAGCTGGGTGAAATGGTTAAAAAGGAGCGTGCGAGTCTGTTCTATGCGCGGCCGGAATTTTGCACTGACAATGGCGCCATGATTGCCTATGCCGGATGTCAGCGCCTGCTGGCCGGTCAACAGGCCGATCTGACCATTCAGTGTCGCCCGCGCTGGCCGCTGGATACACTTGATCCCATTTAAAAACGGTGTTCGCGGCCACTGAGCAGCTTGCGGATGTTGCTGCTGTGGCGAAGCAGCAGCAACAGGCAGGTAAGGCCGACAGGCAGCAGCAGTTCAGTCAGCAGCAAAAAACAGAAAACCGGGGTTAACAGGGCTGTTGCAATGGATGCAAGCGACGAAATTCGGCTCAGGGCAAAGAGGGTGCCCCAGCAGGCAAGCTGAATCAGAGCCAGTGGCCAGTACAGTACCAGCATTGCGCCCAAGGTGGTTGCAACACCCTTGCCGCCGCGCAGGCTGCTGAAAAAGGGGAACAGATGGCCGCAGACGGCTGCCAGCAGGCACCAGCCCTGCAGTTGCAGAGAGGCGCCCGAAAGTACCGCCAGCAGCACAGCGAGCGCACCCTTGCCCAGGTCTCCGGCCAGCGTCAGGATCGCCGCTTCGCGACCGCCCGTGCGCAATACGTTTGTGGCACCCGGATTGCCAGAGCCGCTCAGGCGCGGGTCGGGGAGCCCCATGGCGCGACACACGAGTACCGCACTGGAAAAAGAACCGAGCAGATAGGCGCACAACAGCAGCCAGAATTCGAGCATGCGGTGTCCTGAACGGGCCGGCTTTCCTCCTTCGCGGAGCCTGTGCCGGCGTGGTAAATTAACAACTGCCTCAAATCAAGCATATACAAGGCGGGTGTCGGCTACAATGCAGCCCTGACATGCGTTACATCCACGGGAGTACAGATGGATATCGTCTACATTCGAGAACTGCAGGTTGAAACCGTCATCGGTATCTACGATTGGGAGCGCGAGGTGCGCCAGACCGTCAGTCTCGACCTGGAAATGGGAACGGATATTCGTGCTGCCGCCGCGACAGAAGATATTGAGAATACACTCAATTACAAAACGGTGGCGAAACGGCTGGCCGCCTTCATCAGCCAGAGTGAGTTTCTGTTGGTCGAAACCATGGCGGAAGAAATTGCCCAGATCGTGCGCGATGAGTTCAATGTGCCCTGGTTGCGTCTGCGTTTGAGCAAGCCCGGAGCTGTCCGTGGTGCGCGGGATGTTGGGGTGATCATTGAGCGGGGAGAGCGGGGCTGATGCACCGGGTTTACCTCAGTCTGGGCAGCAATATCGAACGCGAGTACTACATTCGTGCGGCACTTGATGCCTTGCAGTCCCAGTTTGGCGATCTTCAGATTTCATCCGTGTATGAAAGCGAAGCGGTCGGCTTCAAGGGGGATAACTTTTACAACCTTGTAGTGGGTGTTGAAACGGAACTGGATGTCGCCGCCCTTTCCGCCTGTCTTAAACAAATTGAAGATGATCATGGTCGTGAGCGTACGGGGCCACGTTTCAGTGGCCGTACTCTCGACATCGATATCCTGACCTATGATGAGGTGAGTGAGCCTGTGGCTGGGGTGCAGCTGCCGCGGGATGAGATTCTGAATAACGCCTTTGTGCTGCTGCCGCTGGCTGAAGTTGCGCCGCAGCAGCAACACCCCGTTCTCAAGCGAAGCTATGCCGAGCTCTGGCAGGCCTATGACCGCGCCCAGAAGCTGTGGCCCATCGATTTCAGCTGGCATGGTCGCGTGATTTCGCGGGCCGCTTCAGCTATGGAGTGAACGCCCGCCGTCCACGGCCAACACCTGGCCAGTCACGTATCCAGCCTGAGCCAGATACAAAACGGCTTGGGCAATATCCTCCGGCGATCCTGTGCGTCGCAAAAGGGTTTTGTCGAGCACCTGCTGACGGGCGGCTTCCGTCAGTTCCGCTTCAGCCTCCGGCCAGAGAATGGGGCCTGGAGCAATACCGTTCACCCTCACATCGGGTGCCAGCTCCTTGGCCAGCGAGTGCGTCATCATTTTCAGACCAGCCTTGGCTATGGAGTAAACCGGATAGCCGGCCAGTCCGCGCTCGGCATGAATATCAACCAGATTGATAATGCAGCCACCGTTCCGGCGCAGCAGTGGTGCCAGTGACGTGCTCAAGAAGAACGGGGCTCTGAGGTTACTGTTAATCAGCTGATCCCAGTCATGCTGGGTAACGCTGTCTACTGGGGTGGGGTAGAAGCTGGAGGCGTTGTTGATCAGCAGGGTTAGCCGTGTTTCTGGCCTGAGCGTCTCCAGCATGGCCTTCAGTGCCTGCATGTCGGCCAGGTCGCATTGCAGCAGTCGACAACTGTTGGCGCGGCGGCGGTTAAGCCGTTCAGACAATGCGATAGCGGCCTGCTCTGAGCTTCGGTAGTGCAGCAGAAGGTCATACCCCTGGGCATGCAACTGCTCACTGATGACGGCACCAATGCGCAGGGCCGAGCCGGTGATCAGTGCCAGTGGGGGGGTGCTCATGGTCTTACTCCTTGTACTGCGCACAGACTTGGGTCTGTTGCCGCTCCAGCGCTTCCCCCAAGGCCTTGCCTGTGAACCCCTGTTTTATCAGGGAGTGGGCGTCAATGCGCGACAGCTGCTGCAACAGTTCCTGTATTGCATTGGCTCTGGGCGCTGGCAAGGGATACAGGCGGCGGGTGAGCAGCATAAGCGTTGGCAAAGTCTTGGGCTGTCGCAGCAGATCAAGACTTTTCAGGAGCTGCAGACGCTGTTGGCCATCCAGTCGGGTGAATTGGCTGAGCCCTTCGGCTCCGTGGCGAAGCCTGAGCGCCAGGTCGCGCATGCGATTGGGCGTGCGGTGGCGCTGGCAAAAGTCACGGATGGCATTCTGTGCCGATTCAGCTGGAAGCGTTTCAGTGGCTTGATACAGCAGCAGGGCCAGTGCGAGCGTGCTGGCATCGGTGTAATCGCTCAGGCCGGACAGGCGCTGTGCCAGACGCTCGGGATCGAGAGCCGCCAGCAGGGGAAAGAGAGTGTCAAGGGCTCCGACCTGCTGCAGCAGGGCAAAATAGTGCGCCGGTGATCGGGTTCTCAGGGCTCGTTCTGTTTCCTGCCAGACGCGCTCCGGCGTGAGATGCCCCAGTTCGTCACTGGTACTGAGGGCATGCATCAATGTCAGAGTCTCGTCTGCAACAGTGAACCCCAGGTGAGCAAAGCGAGCATAGAACCGCGCCACTCTGAGCACTCGCAGCGGGTCTTCACTGAAGGCGGGTGACACATGGCGCAAAATCCGGTTCTGCAGGTCGATTTGACCACTCCAGGGATCGTGCAGGCTGCCGTCCTCGGCCTGAGCAATGGCATTGATGGTCAGGTCGCGCCGCTGTAGATCCTCTTCCAGCGTAACCTCGGGGCTGGTGTGGAACTGGAAACCGGTGTACCCCTTGCCGCTTTTTCGCTCGGTGCGCGCGAGTGCATATTCTTCACCCGTGTCCGGGTGCAGAAAGACCGGGAAGTCCTTGCCAACGGGCTTGAAGCCCCGAGTCAGCATGTCGCTCGGCGTGGCTCCGACCACGACCCAGTCCCGGTCCTTGACCTCCAGTCCCAGCAGGTGATCTCGGACGGCGCCGCCAACCAGATAGGTTTGCATCAGCGACTGCAACGATCCGGGCACTGGGCGCGCCAGGCCTCGAAGCCGCCATCAAGGCTGTATACCTGTTCAAAGCCCTGGTGGGCGAGATAGGCCGCGGCAGACTGGCTGCTGATGCCATGGTAGCAGCAGACAATCAGGGGGTGGTCAAAGTCCGCTTGGGCAATGTACTCGGGCAGGTTGTGGTTGTTGAGGTTGGCGGCGCCGTTGATGTGCAGTTCGTTGAAGCTGGTTTCATCACGGATATCCACCACCTGTGCGCCTTGATCGATCAGGTCACAGGCCTGGGTGATATTGATGCAGCGGTACTCGCTCACGGGTCAGTCTCCGATAGATTGGTAGGCAGGACAGGGCTGGCTGAACAGTGTGCCATCCTCCAGGCGCAGGGCACTCAGGCTGTTGCCCCAGATGCACCCGGTGTCGAGCGAAATGGCATGCCTGCTGCGCCGGAAGCCCAATGCTGCCCAGTGGCCGAACAGTTGTACGCGTTTGAGTGGCTTGGCCGGCGGCAGTTCAAACCAGGGATGAAATCCCGCCGGTGCCTCATTCGGTGGCCCGTTGCTGCTGAACTCCAGTCGGCCTTCGGGGGTAATGAAACGCATCCGGGTCAGATAGTTGGTAATGCAGCGCAGGCGGTCCATCCCCTTCAGTTCATCACTCCAGAGATCAGGTTCGTTGCCATACATGGCTGCAAAAAACACCCTGGCTTTGGGGCTGCGCAAAACCGCTTCCAGCTCGGATGCCAATCGGCGGGCGGTTTTAAGGCTCCAGATGGGCGGTATGCCGGCATGGGTCATGACATACCCCAGCGCCTTGTCGTCATGCAACAGAGGACGATGCTGCAGCCACTGCATCAGCTCATCCCGGTCCGGGGCGGACAGAATGGGAGCCAGAGAGGGGTGGACTTTCCTGCTGTTGCCATGGTGCAGTGCCAGCAGGTGCAGATCATGATTGCCCAGTACACTGATGGCACGGTCGCCGAGGTTTTTGACAAAGCGCAGGCACTCGAGTGAACCGGGGCCCCGGTTCACCAAGTCACCGGCAAACCAGAGTTGATCATGAGCGCTGAAATCGATTCGCTCAAGCAACTGCATCAGCTCATTGTGGCAGCCCTGCAGATCACCGATTGCGTAGGTCGCCATGTCAGCTCCAGAACAGAAAAACAGACGAGCATGATAACGGATGCGGACCAAGGCTCAAAATTGCCGGGGCCAGAAGCAAAAAAAGAGGCCCCGAAGGGCCTCAAAACAACCTTAGTATGTTCGGTAACGCAGAGGAGATGTCGGATCAGAGATCGAAGGTTTTGCTGATGGTGAAGACGAACTCGGAGTCCTTCTCGCCATCGCCGTCGAGCTCAGTGTCCAGCTGCTTGATAAATGCCAGACTCATATCCAGACCCTGGATGGTTGTGCCGTAACCGGCTTCAACATAGTCGCCCTCATAATCCTGACCGAATACACCGTAGGTCAGGTAGGCGCCTTCGTATTCACCGGTCAGGCTGAAGAAGGTGTAGTCGGCATCTGCGCCGGCACCGTCAACATCTTCGCGGCCAAGAACAAACTGAGCGCTCAGGAACTTGTAGCCGCCGCCCAGGATGAGTTCGTGGTAATCGGACGCGTTATCAACAGTGTAGAAGTAACCGGCGTAGCCCACGTCGTAGCTGAAATCGCCGATTTCACCGGCATAGCCACCGTACAGATCATATTCGATTTCAGCATCATCCAGCTGGGCGCCCCAGGTGCCAACATAGAAACCATTGCCGAAATCGTAGTCAGCGCCGGCCATCAGGCTGGCATTGTTGGCGGTCTGGTCGATACCACGGAACCAGTAGTCGCTCATGGCACCCACGTTAACCGACAGTTCAGCGCTCGCGGCGGCGGAAGCGGTCAGCAGGCCGGCAGCGATCAGAGATTTGGTCAGCTTTTTCATCATATTCCCCTTACAGTCTCTTGAAATAGCAAGTCGGGCATTGGATGCCGCTTGTTGAGTCTGTAAAAGCGAAAGGCGTGCCAGACTGTAAAAATACAAATATTTACAAAGTGTTACAAAGTTTTGACAGTGTGGGATGATGAATTTGTGCACTAAATTGAGGCGGCAGGCTCCAGTGCGGTGCAAGTCATTGGACTTATTGGGGCAATGGCTCCAAAAGGGCGCAGAGCTGCGAATAAATCGGTACATCACGGAGGGTTATTGCGCAGAGGGTAGGACTAAAGTAGTGTCAACATGCTGTCGGGGCTCCGTCTGAGGGCATGTTTTCCCTCGCAGGGCGCGCTGATGGTGGAGGTCAGGTACAATTTGGAGTGCTCAATCCTCAGATTCTCTGGCTTGCAGCCCGATTTGGGGGTGGGGGTGTCTGAACGGATACAACTGGACTGAACGATGGATAGACAACAGCAGTTTCTGGACCTGACGGGTGACTTTATCGCCAGCGTCGACATGCATTACCGGATCGAGTTCATTAACCGTTCCGGACGTGAACTGCTGGGAATTGATCCTGAGCATGATCTGCGTCTCCAGCCACTGCATGTGAGTGACTTTCACACTGAGAACACCTGGCAGCAACTGTCGCGTGATATTTTTCCGCAAGTGCTTGGCCGTGGGCACTGGAATGGTGTCGTGAATTTTCGCACGCTGTCCGGTCACGAAATACCACTGAGCCTGCGTATTCTGGCTCACTTCGATGAGCAGGGGCAGGTAACTGGCTTGACCGGGATCGGCCAGGATCAGCGTCTTCAGCGTGCGCTCCAGACACAGGAGGCAATGGCAGAACGCATACTGGACAGCACGATTGAAGGAATCATCGTGACAGACGCGGGTGCACGGATCCAGCGTGTCAATCCCGCTTTTACCCAGATCACCGGCTATACGGCTGCAGAAGTCATGGGACAGACGCCCAAGCTGCTGCGATCCAATCACCATGAGCAGCCGTTCTATGACGCCATGAACAGCTCATTGCGAAATCATGGCAGCTGGCAGGGCGAGGTCTGGAACCGACGCAAGAGTGGTGAAGTCTATCTGCAATGGATGTCGGTCAGTGCCTTGAAGGACGATCATGGCAAGGTGACCAACTATGTGTCCATTTTCCATGATCTGACTGAAATGCGCGCCAAGGAAGCACAGATCGAAGAACTCGCCTTTACCGATCCGCTCACAGGCATGGGAAATCGCTACAAACTGATGCAGACCTTGACGCAGATGCTCAGGCAGGACCGCAAGGCCGCACCGGGCATACCTCGCACTGCGCTCATGTGTATCGATATTGGTCAGCTTGCCCCCATCAATGATCGCTTCGGGATGCGGGGAGGCGATCAGTTGATCAAGCGGCAGGCCGAGCGTTTGCAACAGCATTTGGGGGAGCGCCTCAGTTTCTTTCGTTTGACCGGGGATGAACTGGTCGCGATTATCAACGACACGTCAGATCTCACCGGCATGGCCCGATATGCCGGTGAAGCGATCGTGCAGCTGCAGGTACCGCTTTATCTGGAGGGAGAGGCCATTCGTTTGAGCCCATCAGCGGGGCTGGCTGTTTTCCCAAAGGATGGCGACGATGCCGACACCTTGCTGGCCTGTGCCCAGACCGCCATGATTGCCGCCAAGCAGGCAGGTCGTGACAGCTATCGCTTTTATGATGAAACACTCAGTAATGAACTGCGTCAGCGCTTGATGCTGGAACAGCAGCTAAGGTTGGCGATACAGCACGAAACCGGCCTTGGGCTCCAGCTGTACCTGCAACCCAAGGTAAGTCTTACGGATCGCGGTCTTGTCGGTGCCGAGGTACTGCTGCGCTGGCAGCATCCCGAGAATGGGATGATCTCCCCCGGCGAATTCATTCCACTGGCTGAAGAAAGCCGCCTGATAGTGGCGCTGGATCGTTGGGTCTTCACTCAGAGTTGTCTGCTGTTGCAGCAATGGCAGCCCATGCTGCCCGGCCTGCCGAGCTTGAGTGTCAACCTGTCCGCCCGTCAGCTGCAGGAGCCGGATCTGGTTGAATGGTGTGTGAATACGGTAAGGCGGCATGGACTGAGGCCCGAGCAGCTGGAGCTTGAGGTTACGGAAACCGCCTTCATTAACCTGGCCGACGATGTCATGCGCCAGTTGGCGGAGTTGCGTGAGGCCGGATTTCGCCTGGCTCTGGATGACTTTGGAACCGGCTATTCCAGTCTGACCTATCTGCGTCGTTTGCCTCTGGATGTGGTCAAGATTGATCGCAGCTTTGTGGCGGATCTGTGTGCGGACAAACGTGCCGCCACCCTGCTGAAAGGCGTGATGCAGCTGCTCTCGGAACTTGAGTTCAGTGTGGTTGCCGAGGGCATTGAAACCGAAGAGCAGGCTGACCTGCTGCAACGGATCGGATGCACAACCGGGCAGGGGTTTCTGTATTACCGACCGATGCCGGCAGCCGAGTTCATGCGGCTGTTTGCGGATGTTGAAGTAAAAGAACTCAACTGAACACCCCCGGAAGTTTTCAGATTTGCTGCATTACAAATTTGTAAGGCGCAATGCCTGATTGGACATTTTTGTAAACTCTGCAGTGGTGCTGATGGTCATTCTTTTGTTTTTTTATATATAAAACAACATGTTAATGATTTTGGCACTGCTTGTGCTTTATAGGTGATAAGCAACGTCGAAGCAGCCATTCTTCGACGTGTTCGACACTTATAAAAACAAGGCAGGAGTTACAGAATATGGCGATGACAGGTGTATTGCGTCCCGGGCACGCACAGGTTCGAGTTCTGGATCTTGAAGAGGGTATCAAGTTCTATCGTGACGTCATGGGGCTGGTTGAAACCGGTCGCGATGAGCATGGCCGAGTGTACTTCAAGTGCTGGGATGAGCGTGATCACAGCAGCTATATCATTCGTGAAGCGGATCAGGCAGGTATCGACTTCTTCGGCTTCAAGGTGTTGGATGAGGCGACACTGGATCAACTGGAAGCGGATTTGCAGGCATATGGTATCGAAACCCGCCGCTTGCCTGCTGGTGATCTGCTGGAAACCGGGGAGCGTGTCCGCTTTACGCTGCCGTCAGGTCACGAGCTGGAGCTGTATGCCACCAAAACTGCCTGTGGCAACGGCATGTCGATGGTCAACCCAGCTCCCTGGTATGATGAGTCTGAGAGGGGCATCGCTCCTCTGAGGTTGGATCATGCCCTGCTGTACGGGCCCAACATTGCGGAAGTCAAAAAAATCTTTACTGACGTGCTGGGCTTCTTTTTGGTCGAGCGTGTCATCGGCGAGGATGGCGAAAGTGAAGCCGCCATCTGGTTGTCCTGTTCCCACAAAGTGCACGATATTGCCTTTGCCGAATACCCGGAGCCCGGCAAGCTGCATCACTGCTCCTTCATGATGGAAAGCTGGGAGAAAGTGCTGCGCGCCGGTGACATCATGTCCATGAATGAAGTGGCGGTTGATATCGGCCCGACCCGTCATGGCATTACCCGTGGCTGCACCATCTACGCCTGGGACCCTTCCGGCAACCGCTTTGAGACCTTCATGGGCGGTTATCAACCCTATCCTGACTATGAACCCCTGACCTGGACGTTCGACAACTTCGCGCAGGGGCTGGATTACCCGCAGCGCAAGCTGCATGAGACGTTCCTGACGGTCGTCAGCTAAGCCGACCAAGAATCGCCATTCCTGTGTGGGAGACAGACCTGAGGTCTGTCTCCGGGGCCTCCTTGCGCCTGATGTATGGGGGTGGTTTTTAAAAACAAGGGGTTATGAATATGCATCTGGTCAAGAAAGATCACGGGCGCGATGGCCTGGGGCGCCTGACCAAATTCATCAGAGTGAGAAGCGGTCCCGAGTCGCGCTTTGTCGAGTTTGACTTTGCCATTGGCGACCCTTCCCTGTTCGTCGAACTGGTGATGCCCCAAAAGGCTTTCGAGCATTTCTGTGCCGTCAATGACGTAGTGCACATGAGTGAAGAGCAAATGCGTGCGGTAGATGCCGAAATGGAAAAGTGGCGCTACGGAGACGACACCCTGATGGCCCGTAACCATGACCATGGTGCCGAGTAGCGGGTCCGAAGACACAGCAGCATAACAACAACAGCAGCTGGAGACATTGAGCATGAGTATAGAGATTAAGACATCAACGCTGGAGCCGGTGCGCCACACATTTGCGCATATTGAACGCCGCTTTGGCGACAAGCCGGCCACGCGCTATCAGGAAGCGACGTACGACGTCCAGGCCGAAACCAACTTCCACTATCGTCCCTATTGGGACCCGGAGCGCGAACTGAATGACCCGAGGCGCACAGCGCTGGTGATGCAGGACTGGTACGCCCTGAAAGACCCGCGTCAGTTCTATTACGGCACCTATGTGCAGCAGCGCGCCAAGATGCAGGAGATTGCCGAGAGCAACTTTGCCTTTTTCGAGAAGAGAGGCTTGGCGGAGCAGCTCGGGGACGCGGTACGTACCGAGGTCATTCGATTCTTGATACCCCTGCGCCATGTTGAGCATACCGCCAACCTGAACAACATGTACGGAACCGCCTATGGCTATGGCACAGCGATTACGCAGGCGCTGCTGTATGACGGCATGGATCGTTTGGGTATCGCCCAGTATCTGTCTCGTATCGGTCTGCTGCTGGACGGTAACAGCGGTGAGGTGCTTAAGGAGGCCAAGAGCCTGTGGATGAACGATCCCATCTGGCAGGGTACACGCGCGCTGTGTGAAGAAACCCTGGTGGTGAAAGACTGGTTCGAGCTCTTTCTGGCTCAGGATCTGGTGATCGATACCTTGATGCATGAGCTGTTCTATAACCAGTTTGATCAAAAACTGACCCAAAACGGTGGCCGTGATATCGCCATGCTGACGGAATTCATGCAGCAGTGGAACAAGGATACCGGACGCTGGGTGGATGCGGTGATCAAAACCGCTGCCGCCGAATCCGAGCATAACAGGGCTCTTATGGCCACATGGATTGAAACCTGGCGTGGCAAGGCTGCTGAAGCCCTGGCACCGGTCGCCGAGGAGATGCTGGGTGCGGATGCACTGGCATCCGCGTTGACCGTTCTCGATAAACGTGTGGCGAAAGCCGGTATCCAGTAAGGAGCAGACCCATGTCAAAGGTGTATATCGCACTGCAGGATAACGACGAGTCCCGCTACATCGTCGAAGCAATAGAAGAAGACAATCCGGACGTTACCGTGATCCATAACCCGGCCATGATCCGCATCGAAAATGAAGGGCATCTGGTGGTCAGGAAAAGCACGGTCGAGGAAAAAATGGGCCGTGACTGGGAGGTTCAGGAGTTGCATTTGAACCTGATTACTCTGGGCGGCAATGTCGATGAAGACGATGACCAGCTGAGTCTGTCCTGGAACGCATAATAAAAAGGTGAACACAATGGCAGCCAAAAAACTGAACCTGAAAGACAAGTACGGCCTGTTGACCCGTGATCTGGACTGGGAATTCTCCTACCAGGATCGCAAGGAGGCGTTTCCGTTTGAAGAGTTCGAAGGCATCAAGATCACCGACTGGGACAAGTGGGAAGATCCCTTCCGCCTGACCATGGACGCCTACTGGAAATACCAGTCCGAGAAAGAGAAGAAGCTGTATGCCATTCTGGACGCCTTTGCCCAGAACAATGGCCAGCTGAACGTGACCGACCCGCGTTACGTTAACGCCATCAAGATCTTCCTGACCGCGATTTCGCCGCAGGAATACCAGGCGCATCAGGGCTTTGCCCATATCGGTCGCCAGTATGGCGGCGTGGGTGCCCGTGTCGCCTGTCAGATGCAGTCGCTGGACGAACTGCGCCATGTGCAGACTCAGGTTCACGCCATGAGTCAGTACAACAAGTACTTCGATGGCTTCCAGAACTGGTCGCACATGCAGGACCGCCTCTGGTACCTGTCGGTCCCGACCTCATTCTTCCATGATGCTCGCAGTGCCGGTCCGTTCGAGTTTCTGGTGGCGATCGGTTTCAGCTTCGAATACGTGCTGACCAACCTGTTGTTCGTGCCGTTCATGTCCGGTGCCGCCTATAACGGTGACATGGCGACCGTGACTTTCGGTTTCTCGGCTCAGTCCGATGAAGCCCGTCACATGACGCTGGGCCTTGAGGTGATCAAGTTCCTGCTCGAACAGCACGAGGACAATGTGCCGATCGTGCAGAAGTGGATCGACAAGTGGTTCTGGCGCGGCACCCGCCTGCTCAGCGTGGTGGCGATGATGATGGACTACATGCTGCCAAACAAGGTGATGAGCTGGCAGGAAGCCTGGGAGGTCTACTTCGAGGAAGCTGGTGGCGCCTTGTTCAAGGATCTGGCGCGCTACGGTATCAAGATTCCGAAATTTGCCGATCAGGTCGAGAAGGAAAAAGAGCACGTGTCCCATCAGGCCTGGTGGACCTTCTACACCTATGGTCAGGCGGCCGGTTTCCACACCTGGATTCCGACTGACGAAGAGCTGGACTGGCTGAGCGAGAAATATCCCAACACCTTCGACAAGTACTACCGCCCACGCTGGGAGTATGCCAAGCAGCTCGAGGCCGAGGGCAAGCGTTTCTACAACGGCACACTGTTGCAGCTGTGTTCAACCTGTCAGTTGCCGCTGCTGTTTACCGAGATGGATGATCCGACGCTGATTGCCCATCGCGAGACCCACTACCAGGGTGAGCATTATCACTTCTGCTCCGACGGCTGTAAGGAGATCTTCGAGGAGGAGCCAGAAAAGTACGTTCAGTCCTGGCTGCCGGTCCATCAGATCTATCAGGGCAATTGCGGTGGCCCTGATCTGCCGGGAATTCTGGATTTCTGTGGCATCAACGTGGGCAGTGACAACCTGGACATCAAGGGCTCGCCTGACGAAGTGCGCTGGAAAGAGTGGAAAGGTGTGGCTTAACCCTTCATCGACAACATGTATACCCGCAACCTGCCGCCGAAGCCGCGTGGCAGGTTGTGAAACCGAGGATAAAAACAATGCCAGTACATGCTTATACACCCGAATATCGGGGTGAAGTCAGAGACCGTGCAGAGAATTTTCACGGCAATCATGTGGTGTATGTCTGTTGGGAGCGCCACCTTCTTTTTTCATGTCCGTTCGCCTTTCTGGTGCCCAAGGGCATGACCTTTCGTGAACTGAGGGATCAGTTGATGGCCGAGGCCTATGGTCAACACCCCGAGTGGAGTCAGATCGACTGGGAGCAGGTCAACTGGACGCTCAGTCATCAGTCATTCCAGCCAGAGCTTGATAAGGCCCTGGACGAGCAGGGGATTGGCCACAAGGCCAGCGTGCGTTTCAGTACGCCAGGGCTGAACGGAATCAGCGGTGCATCCATCTAGGCCGAGGAGAGAGCAGTCATGAGTTATGAAGTCACGGTAGAGCCAACCGGTGATGTAATTGAGGTAGAGGAAGGTCAGACCATTCTGGACGCCGCCTTGCGTCAGGGTGTGTGGCTGCCTTTTGCCTGCGGTCACGGCACTTGCGCCACCTGCAAGGTGCAAGTGCTGGAGGGCGACGCCGATCTTGGCAATGCCTCTCCCTTTGCCCTGATGGACATGGAGCGTGAGGAGGGCAAGGTGTTGGCCTGCTGCGCCATACCCGAGTCGGATATGGTGATTGAGGCTGATATCGATGTTGATCCGGACTTCGAGGGTTACCCGGTGCATGACTTTGTTGGCACCGTGACTGACATCGTTGACCTGTCCCCGACCATCAAGGGGATCAGATTTGAGCTGGACAATGATATGGCATTCCAGGCCGGGCAGTACGTCAACCTGCGTATTCCCGGTGTCGAAGGCACACGTGCCTTTTCTATTGCCAACAGGCCATCGGACAGCCGCGGGCTGGAGTTGCATGTGCGGCTTGTATCCGGTGGTGCGGGTACCACCTGGTTGCATGAAACCCTGCAGGTGGGTGATACGCTCGATGTGTCCGGGCCCTACGGTCAGTTCTTCGTGCGCAAGTCCGATGATCAGGACGCGATTTTCATCGCCGGTGGTTCAGGCCTGTCCAGTCCACAGGCAATGATTCTGGACATGCTGGAAGAGGGCGATACGCGTCAGATCTACCTGTTTCAGGGCGCGCGCAATATCGCTGAACTGTATAACCGTGAACTGTTCGAGACGCTGGACCGTGAGCATGAAAACTTCCACTACATTCCCGCTCTGAACGAGCCTCAAGATGAGGACCGCTGGGATGGTTTCAAGGGCTTTGTCCACGAAGCGGCGGCGAAGTACTTCGACAATCGCTTCAGCGGACACAAGGCCTACCTGTGCGGACCGCCACCAATGATCGACGCGGCCATTACCACGTTGATGCAGGGACGTCTGTTTGAGCGTGATATCCACATGGAGCGTTTTGTCACCGCCGCGGATGGGGCTCAGGAGCAAACGCGCTCGGCTCTGTTCAAGCGAATATGAGTTTTATGCAGGCCTGAAAACCTGTTCGCCATAGCTGTCGGGCCGATGCACTCTGAGAGGGCCTTGGGCAGCTTTTTTGCGGAACCATCCTGACGGAGGTTCCGCTTTTTTGTATTGGGAGAGTGCTCAGTTAATACCTAATAAGTATCAAGATTTACCATAAATAGTATTAGATGGTATGGGTGTGGTTGATTAGTCTGTGGGGAGTTCTCGAATTTCATTACCGGATTGAGTGTGGGTATTCGAGCGTGGATTTCCAAACCAATCAAACCACAGGTCAAACCGAGATGAGCCTGATCAATAATTTCATAAACGGGCAGTTCGAGGTCGCTGAGCACGACAAGCGCTTCGAGAAACGTTCACCGGTCAACAACGAGATTATCGCGTCCATCGCCGAAGCGGGACGCGCTGATGTGGATCGTGCCGTGATGTCGGCCCGCAACGCGCTGCAGGGTGAGTGGGGTCGGATCTCACCCGAACAGCGCGTAGACCTGCTGTACGGCGTGGCGGACGAAATTACTCGCCGTTTTGACGAGTTTGTCGAGGCGGAGATGGCCGATACCGGGCAGCCACACCACGTCATGACCCATGCCTTCATTCCCCGTGGCGCGGCCAACTTCAAGGTGTTTGCCGATGTGGTCAAGAACGTGGCCAGCGAATCCTTCAGGACCTCCACACCCGATGGCCGAGGCGCACTGAACTACGCCATGCGTGTACCCAAGGGCGTGATCGGCGTGATCTCGCCCTGGAACGCCCCCTTCCTGCTGATGACCTGGAAAGTCGGGCCGGCGCTGGCCTGCGGCAACACCGTGGTGGTCAAGCCCTCGGAAGAGACGCCGCTGACGGCCGCGCTGTTGGGCGAAGTAATGAACAGCGTTGGCATTCCGCAGGGTGTCTATAACGTGGTCAACGGCTTTGGCCCCAACTCGGCGGGCGAATTCCTGACCCAGCATCCGCAGGTGGATGCGATCACCTTCACCGGCGAAACCCGTACCGGCACCGCAATCATGAAGGCCGCCGCCGAAGGCACTCGTGATGTGTCCTTCGAGATGGGTGGCAAAAACGCCGGCATCGTGTTCGCGGACTGTGATTTTGATGCGGCGGTTGACGGTATCTTCCGCTCCGCATTCCTTAACAGTGGCCAGGTTTGCCTGGGCACGGAGCGCGTCTACGTTGAACGCCCGCTGTTCGAGCGCTTCGTGAATGCTCTCAAAGCCAGGGCTGAAAGTGTTCGTTTTGGTCACCCACTGGACCAAGCGTCCAACTATGGCCCGCTGATCAGCAGTGAGCACCGTGAAAAGGTACTGTCCTACTACCGCAAGGCGGTTGAAGAGGGGGCGACCGTCGTCACCGGTGGCGGTATTCCCGAGATGCCCGCAGAGCTGGCCGCGGGCAACTGGATCGAGCCGACCATCTGGACCGGTCTGGCCGATGATGCCGCCGTGGTGACCGAGGAAATATTTGGCCCCTGCTGCCATATTCGTCCCTTCGACACTGAAGAGGAGGTGGTGGCCCTGGCCAACAACACCGACTACGGCCTTTCGACCACCATCTGGACCCAGGATCTGACCAGGGCGCACCGCATGGCGGAGCGCGTTGATGTCGGTATCACCTGGATCAACAGCTGGTTCCTGCGCGATTTGCGCACCGCTTTCGGTGGCTCCAAGCAGTCCGGTATCGGCCGTGAGGGGGGCGTGCACTCGCTGGAGTTCTACACCGAAACTCGCAATGTCTGCATCAAGCTCTGAGGTGAGAAATGGAGACTAACAGAATTCAAGAGCTCGGTGATGCGCTGTACAGCGCCTTCGTCGAGCGTCGTACGATTGCGCCGCTGACCGATCAGGTGCCCGACATCACGCTTGAGGATGCCTACCGCATTCAGGAGCGCTTTATCGCCCGTCGCCTTGAAGCCGGTGAACGCATTGTCGGCAAGAAAATCGGTGCCACCAGCAAGCCGGTGCAGCAGTTTCTCGGGGTCTATCAGCCCGATTTCGGTCAGTTGACGTCCGGTATGGTGTTCACCGATGGTGCCACTCTGGACCTGAACGGGCTGATCCAGCCCAAGGCCGAGGCTGAGCTGGCTTTTGTGTTAAAGGAGGATTTGAAAGGTCCGGGCATCACGGCGATGGATGTGATCAGGGCCACCGATTACGTAGTGCCCTGCTTCGAGATCGTCGATTCCCGCATCGATGACTGGAAAATCAAGATTCAGGACACGGTGGCGGATAACGCTTCCTGTGGCGTCTATGTGCTGGGCGAAACCAAGGGGGATCCACGCAAGCTGGATCTGACGCTGGCCGGCATGGTGCTGGAGAAAAATGGCGAGCTGTATTCTACGGGCGTGGGGGCTGCGGTGCAGGGCTCTCCGGTCAACGCCGTGGTCTGGTTGGCCAATACCCTGGGTGAGCTGGGTATCCCGTTCAAGGCCGGCGAGGTGATTCTGTCCGGTTCACAGTCACAGTTGGTGCCGGTCGTCGATGGTGACGAGCTGGTGTGCACGGTCGGTGGTCTGTGCAGTTGCCGCGTCAAGTTCAGCGGAAGGAGTGCAGTCTGATGGTTACCCTGTCTCGTGAAGATATCGTACGTCTGTGTGAGCGTGTTGAAGGGGCTCAGACCCGAGCCTACGCGATCCCGAAACTGACCGACGAATATCCCAATATGACCATGGCGGACGGCTATGCGATTCAAACCGAACTGCGCCGTCGCTTTATCGAGCAGGGACATGCCCTGATCGGCTGGAAAGCGGGCCTGACCTCCAGGGCCAAAATGAAACAGATGGGTGTGGATGTACCGTCCATTGGCTTTCTGACCGACAGAATGGCGCGGCCGGAAAACTCCTCGATCACGGTATCCGATCTGGTGCACCCGCGGGTGGAATGCGAGGTGGCTTTCGTCACGAAGGCGGACTTGAGTGGCCCTGGCTGTACCGCCGAGCAGGTGCTGGCCGCGACCGATTATGTGCTGCCGGCCATCGAGATCATTGACTCCCGTTTTTCGGGTTTCAAGTTCGATCTGGAAAGTGTCGTGGCTGATAACGGCTCTTCCGCGCGCTTTGTCAGTGGTGGTCGTGCGCGCTATCCGGATGAACTGGATCTGCGAACGTTGGGCGTCGTGCTGGAGAAAAACGGTGAAATCGTCGAGATGGGGGCCGCTGCTGAAGTGCTGGGGCACCCTGCCGAAGCGGTCGCGATGCTGGTCAATATTCTGCATGACCTGGGTGAAACACTGCCGGCCGGCAGTTTTGTCATGAGCGGTGGTATCACCGCCGCTGTAGCGGTACAGCCCGGCGATCACATCAATGCCCGATTCCAGGAACTGGGCTCCATCTCCATTCGATTCGAACAATAACAACAGGACTGATTCATGCCAATTATCGAAATGCATCTGCTGGTGGGACGCAGCAGTGAAGACAAGGCCCGTGCGGCCAGCGCCATTACAGCCGCTGCCGCGGAAAGCCTGGGAGTGAAGCCGGATACCGTACGTATCCTGATCACTGAACATGGGAAGGATGAGTTTTATGTAGCGGGTCGGGCCGGTCGTGCCAGCGATCAGGCTGCAGCTGAGGCGGCTCAGCAGGAGGCAGCGAAGTGAAAAAGATCAAATGTGCCCTGATCGGGTCCGGCAATATCGGTACTGACCTGATCTACAAAATCCAGCGCAGCCCGGTGCTGGAGCCCGTCTGGATGGTCGGAATCGACCCCGAATCAGAAGGCCTGGCACGTGCGCGGGAGATGGGGCTGAAAGTCACGGCAGATGGCCTGGATGGGCTCTTGCCGCATGTAATTGAAGACGGTATCCAGATCGCGTTCGATGCCACCAGTGCCTACGTACATGCCGAGAACAGCCGCAAGCTGAACGAGCTGGGTGTGATGATGATCGACCTGACGCCGGCGGCGATCGGTCCGCTCTGTGTGCCGCCGGTCAATCTGGCTGAGCATGCCGACAAACAGGAGATGAACGTGAACATGATCTCCTGTGCCGGTCAGGCCACCATCCCGATCGTGAACGCCGTATCACGCATCCAGTCGGTCGAGTATGCCGAGATCATTGCCAGTCTGTCGTCACGCTCCATTGGGCCAGGCACTCGCGCCAATCTGGATGAATTTACCTACACCACGTCCAACGCCATCGAAGTGGTGGGGGGGGCGAAGAAGGGCAAGGCGCTGGCGATCATCAATCCGGCCGAGCCGCCGATGATTATGCGTAATACCATCTACTGTCTCACCGAAGGCGAGCCGGATCAGGCGCGTATCCGCGATTCCATCCTGACGATGATCGGGGAAGTGCAGAAGTATGTACCCGGCTACAAGCTGGTCAACGGCCCGAGCTTTGACGGCAACAAGGTCGCCGTATTCATGGAAGTGGAAGGCCTGGGTGACTACCTGCCCAAATACGCCGGCAATCTGGACATCATGACCGCCGCCGCCACGCGTACGGCTGAAATGTTTGCCGAAGAAATCCTGTCTGGAAAAATTGAACTCAAACCGGTGGAGGTGGCCTGATGAGCACACTGAAAGGTCGCAACGTCATTTTGCACGACATGTGTCTGCGAGATGGCATGCATGCGCTGCGTGAGCAGATCAGCGTTGAGCAGATGATCAAGGTTGCCACGGCACTGGATGATGCCGGTGTGCCCTATATCCAGGTCACCCATGGTGCCGGTCTGGGTGGCAATTCACTGCAGCACGGCTTCGCGCTGGCGAGTAACGAGGAATACATCACGGCGGTGGCATCGCGCATGAAGCAGGCCAAGGTGTCGGTGCTGCTGATTCCGGGATTGGGGACCATGAAAGAGTTGCGTTCAGCCTATGACTGTGGGGCGCGCAGCGTCCATGTGGCGACTCACTGCACCGAGGCGGATACCTCGCCGCAGCATATCGCCTGTGCGCGTGAACTGGGCATGGATACCTCTGGCTTCCTGATGATGTCGCATCTGAACGATGCCAGGGGACTGGCCGAGCAGGGCAAGCTGATGGAGTCCTACGGTGCCAATACCGTCTACATCACCGACTCTGCAGGGTACATGTTGCCGCAGGATGTGTCCGAACGTGTCAGTGCGTTGCGTGATGTGCTTAATCCGGAAACCGAAATCGGCTTCCACGGCCATCATAACCTGGGCATGGGGATCTCCAACTCCATCGCGGCAATCGAAGCCGGTGCAACCCGCATTGACGGTTCGGTGGCCGGGCTGGGTGCGGGAGCCGGGAACACACCGCTGGAAGTGTTCGCCGCAGTATGCGAGCGCATGGGCATTGAAACCGGTATTGACCTGTTCAAACTGATGGATGTGGGCGAAGAGATTATCGTACCGATGATGGAGCATATCGTGCGAGTGGATCGAGAGTCTCTGACATTGGGCTATGCCGGTGTCTACTCCACGTTCCTGCTGCACGCCAAGCGGGCCGGAGCGCGTTTCGGCATCCCGGCACGCGATATTCTGGTTGAGCTGGGCCGCAAGAAAATGATCGGTGGTCAGGAGGACATGATTCAGGACACTGCGATGACCATGGCGAAGGAGCGCGGACTGTTGGCAAGTGATGCCTGATGATGGATGCCCAGGTCAAATTCAGTGTTGAAATCGTCGACAGTGATGAAACCTTTGTCTGCAGCAGTACGCAAAACGTACTGGAGGGGATGGTTCGACTGGGACGTCGTGGCATCCCCTCAGGCTGTCGGGGCGGTGGCTGTGGGGTTTGCAAGGTCGAAGTGCTTCACGGTCATTACCGCAGCAAAAGGATGAGCCGCAGCCACATCGATGAGGATGATCTGGAACATGATCGCGTGTTGGCGTGCAGGATTTATCCCGAAAGTGACCTCATCATCCGTGTCATAGGCAAGATGAAAGGCAGATTTAAACCAGAATAAAGAACCGAGCGGGACTGCTTCGTTTACTCTCCCCCTTCAGCCAGGGATGGCTTCTTTTTAGTGTTCAGTCTCAAGGGCCTGTTGTCTGGAATACTCCCGAACCGTACCCAGAAATGCCTGCAGAATGGGAGACTGGTCTCCCTCCCGATAAATGCAGCTGAGGTCAGCGCTCGCCCCGGGAGGTGTATTGGTCAGGGGAATATAGGTGACACCAGGCAAGGTAAGCGTGCGTGCCGCTTCCGATACAAGGCAGACACCGAAGCCACTGGCAACCAGTGCGACACCCGTCAATACATCATCCACTTCCTGGGAAATCTGCGGGGCAAAGCCCGATACCTCACACATCTTCAATACCTTATCAATGAAGTTGGGGCGGCTCTGTGCGGGGAACAGAATCAATGGGTGATTGGCAATCTCGCGGAAATCGATCACGGGCAGGGCGGCCAGAGGCGATGAATCACTTACGGCCAGCACTAACTTTTCGGTGATCACCAGCTCTGTCCTGATGTCGCTCTGAGGTTCGACCATGCGGTTGAAACCGATCGTGATGCGTTGCTGGCGCAGCGCTTCGATCTGCGAGTGCTTGTCCATTGTGTGCAGCACAATCTTGACGTCAGGGTAGGTGTTTCGAAATGTCAGCAGGATGCGAGGGATCGTCTCGAGAATGCCCGAGCCAAAGATGGCAATGTCCAGACGGCCGAGGCGGCCCTGTCCTGCGCGTTGGGTACGCTCGGTTGCCTGCTCAATCAGCGCAAAAATGTTGCGTGCTTCCTGCAGAAACAAGGAGCCGGCATGTGTGATCTCCATCCCCTTGGCCGTGCGGGTGAACAGCTGAACGCCCAGCTCCTCTTCAAGTTGCTGGATCTGACGCGTTAACGGTGGCTGGGAAATGTTAAGGACGGTCGCCGCCCGGCTGATGTGTCCTTCTTCGGCCACAGTTACAAAATATTTCAGCTTTCTGAGGTCCATGGGTATGTCTCATCAGAGCGGTTTTTTATACGTTTCTTCATACCTTATGGGTATGAAGATGGTTAGTCAATTGTATTGGAAGGTAATTGATCAGTTCTATAACGTACAAAATATCCGTGATTGCCAGGGCAAGAGCGAGACAAGAATAAAAAACAATACAAAGGAGATCGCATGATGAGCATGCAATTTAATCCTTCGATGTCAGCAACGATTGGCACTCGGCGCACATTGCCTGTAGTGGTGGGGTTGATCACTCTCGCCTGTGCAACGGGCGTTCAAGCCTTCCAGATTGACAGCTCCAATCCCGACATCCGCATGACCTGGGATAATACGATCAAGTACAGCATGGGGTATCGTCTCAAGGATGCCGACCCCGATGTGGCCGACAACTCCATTGGACCACAGGCCAACACCAACGATGGTGACCTTAACTTCGATAAGGGTCTGATCTCAAACCGTCTGGATATCCTGTCGCAGTTCAACCTGTCGTATAAACGCAAATATGGTCTGCGCCTCAGTGGTGCGGCCTGGTACGACGATGTCTATCACCGTGACACCGACAATCCAGGGGCCCTTGGTGGTGCGCTGGTCAACTCCCGTTCAGTGGATTACACCCAGTTCACCGATGCCACCAAGGATCTGCATGGTGGTGATGCCGAGATTCTTGACGCCTTTGCCTACGGCAATTTCAACGTGGCTGACAAAAGCCTGAACCTGAAACTGGGACGCTTTACGCAGCTGTACGGCGAAAGCCTCTTTTTCGGTTCCAACGGTATTGCGGCGGCCCAGACCTCTCTGGATCTGGTCAAGGCACTGTCCGTACCCAATTCACAGTTCCAGGAAATTCTGCGCCCGGTGGGCCAGTTGTCCGGCCAGTTGCAGCTGAACTCTGATCTTGCGATTGGTGCCTACTACCAGCTGGAGTGGCGCAAGACGCGTATTCCGGGGGCGGGCAGCTACTTCAGCTTTGCCGACTTTGTCGATGAAGGTGGCGAAAGCCTGATACTGGGGCCGGGAGCGGTCGTGTATCGCGGTGAAGACATTGAGCCCAGTGACAGCGGTCAGTTCGGTATGCAGGTACGTTTCAAGACCGACAACGCCGAGTATGGCCTGTATGCCGCCCAGTTCCACGAAAAACTGCCTCAGTTCTACGCGCGACCGGGCTTTAACGTGCAGCCGGGCAGTGTAGGTGACTACGTTGAGGTGTTTGGCGAAGACATTCGCACTGTGGGTGCCAGCTTCAGTACGCTGGTTGGCGAGACCAATGTGGCAGGGGAATTGTCGTTTCGTGACAACCAGCCGCTGGTGGCCAGTGGCAATGCCGTTATTACCGACCAGTTCTCGGACGGTGACAGCAATGCCGCCTATCCGGTTGGTCGCACCATGCACTTGAACCTCTCCATGATCAGTGTATTGCCCGAAAGTGCCCTCTGGGATGGCGCAACTTTCATCGGCGAATTCGCCTATAACCGCCGTCTGAGTATCAGCGAGAACGCCGATCAGCTTGATCCGTCCGCCACCCGCAGTGCCAGTGCACTGCAGTTTGTATTCACTCCCGAATACTTTCAGGTACTGCCGGGCCTGGATCTGAAAACGCCGATCGGTGTGGGATATGGCCTGTCCGGGCGCTCTTCCGTTAACGGTGTGCTGTTCCCGTCTGAGGGTGGCGGCAACATCAGTCTGGGCCTGACAGCCGATTACCAGCGTACCTGGCAGGCTGCACTCAATTACACCCATTACATCGGCAGTGCCGGTTCCATCGTGAAGTACGGTACGGCGGTACCGGAGCTGTCCTATGACAACTTCCACGGTGACCGTGACTTCATCTCACTGTCGATTCAGCGCACGTTTTGATCTGTTTCGAACTCGTGGTTAGGAGAACAATAATGAAACACACTTCATCCATTCTGGCCGGTGTAGCGGCCCTGTTGATTGCAGTACCGCAGGTACAGGCGGCCGTTTCTGCAGAGGAAGCGGCCCGCTTGAGTGCCGACCTGACACCACTTGGCGGTGAGAAAGCCGGTAATGCCGATGGCAGTATTCCCGCCTGGACGGGCGGTATGACCGAGATGCTGCCCGGTGACTATATGGGCGACATACCCAAATCCATCTTTGCCGATGAAAAGCCGTTGTACCAGGTGACGGCACAAAACATGTCTCAATATCAGGCTCTGCTGAGCGATGGCGTACAGGCTATGCTGCAGAAATACCCTGACAGTTTCCGGCTTGATGTCTATCCGACTCACCGTACCATGGCGGCGCCTCAATCGGTGTATGACAACACCCTGGCGAATGCGACTCGATGCAAGCTGATTGAGGGTGGCTACTCCGTTGAAGGCTGTGCAGGCGGCATCCCGTTCCCGATTCCACAGGAAGGTGTGGAAGTGATGTGGAACTTTCTGATGCGTGTGGAAGCGCCGTCTATTGAGTACACGTTCAAGAACATTGTGGGTAATGCCGATGGCAGTCATACCCTGGCGACCCGTAATGATATCTCCTTCCAGTATCCGCAGTACTACAAGGATGCAACGCCGGAGAACTGGTCAGGCGAGTACTCAATGTTCCGTTTCAATACGCTGGAGCCGCCTTTCAAGGCCGGTGAGTCTCTGGTGGTACGAGACAGCATTGATCGTGATCAGCCGCGTCAGGCGTGGCAGTATCTGCTGGGGCAGCGACGTGTGCGTCGTGCTCCGACAGTCTCTTACGATACCCCGGACTTCGTGGCTTCAGGTGCCAACTACTTCGATGAGGTACAGGGCTTCTTCGGTTCTGTTGATCGCTTCAACTGGACGTTGAAAGGCAAGCAGGAGCTGTTGGTACCCTACAACACCAACAACTTTGTTGGCGCTTCACTTGATAATGCTCTGAGCACATATCACCTGAATCCGGATCACGTGCGTTGGGAAAAGCACCGTGTCTGGGTTGTTGAAGCCAATGTGGCTGATGGCAAGCGTCATGCCGTGCCCAAGCGAACCTACTATATTGACGAAGACAGCTGGCTGGTTCTGCTGGTTGATGGTTACGACGCTGAAGACAAGCTGTGGCGGACATCTATGGTAACGCCTTTTGTCGTGCCCAAGATACCAACCTTGATGATGAAAACAGCTACCGTGTTCAACCTGCAGGCCAACACCATGAGCGTGATCCAGGCCTTGAACGAAGAAAACTTCCGCATTGTTGAGACTAAGCCGGAAACCTTCTTTACCGGTGATGCTGTTGCTGCAGAAGCCGTTCGCTAAAAACTGAGTCGTCTGCATCGGTATTGCCGGTGCAGGCGACTCGGCCAATTACCGGGCAGGTACCCGGTAAACCCGCCAGTTGAGTAGTCAAAGATGAAAATAAAAAACGCCAGATTCAACCAGGTGTTGAAAGCCTCGGTATTGAGCACGCTGCTGATCAGTGCAGCTGACTTTTCATTGGCTCAGCCTGCAGATCGAAACTCAGTGCCCGATCTTCTTGAGTTGCCGGCACAGCAAACCGCCCGAGGACTTCAGTCGATCCAGCTCGGTATCGCGTTGGCAGGTGAGCGTCTGGTCTCTGTAGGTGAGCAGGGCATTGTTCTGTTGTCGGATGATAACGGGCGCAGCTGGCGCCAGAGCACAGGTGTACCGGTCAGCGTAACGTTGACTGATGTTGAGTTTGCTTCACCCATGGACGGCTGGGCTGCCGGCCATAGTGGTGTGATTCTTCACACGGCCGATGGCGGTGAAACCTGGACGTTGCAAATGGATGGCTACAAGGCCGCCGATCTGATTCATCAGGAAGCCAGGCGCAGGCTTGATGCCGGTATGCCGGATGCAGAAGATGCCGTCCGCAATGCCGAGTACCTTGTCAAGGAAGGCGCCGACAAGCCGTTTCTTGACCTGTTCTTTGCTGACCAAAGCCAGGGCTGGGCGGTCGGTGCCTATGGCATCGCCCTGCATACCCTTGACGGGGGGCAGAGCTGGCAGTCCAGTGTGGACCTGATTCCAAACACGGGTGGCCGGCATCTTTACTCGGTCCAGATGGAAGGCAGTCGTCGCATCATTGCCGGTGAGCAGGGGAGTCTGTTCCAACACGGGGCCGAGGTGTCGACCTACTCCCGAGTGGAAACCCCCTATGAGGGAACGTTCTTCGGTTTTGTGCCCTTGTACAACGATGAGTTGCTGGTATTTGGGCTCAGAGGCAATGTCTGGCGCAGCAGCAATGAGGGCTGGGTGGCGATTGATCTCGGCTCGGAAGCGACCCTGACGGCAGGACTCAAACTGACGGATGACCACATTCTATTGGCTGACGAGGGTGGCCATCTGATGCTGGGCAACGACCGTGGCCTGGACTTCAAGAAGCTGGATATCAACCCGGTACCTTCAATTACAGACATGACGCTTGCCCGTGATGGTGCCTTGATACTCGCCACCGCAAGGGGCCCCGTGCGTCTGGAAGATTCCATTTTTGCGCTGGAAGACAAGTGATGAATAGCTCCAATCAAGCCCATACAGGTGAGATGATTCGTCACCTGGAAGATTTTGATACCCGTTCCGGTCGGCTGACGGAGCGGCTTCTGTTTAACAATCGTATCGTCGTGATCCTGATTTGCATGGCGATTACAGTGTTTCTGGGGATGCAGTCTGTCAATCTTGGCATGAGTGCAGCCTTTGAAAAGATGATCCCAACCAGTCATCCCTTCATCGTTAATTTTCTTGAAAACCGCAAACAAATGGCGGGTACGGGCAATACCCTTCGGATTGCGGTTGAAAACGCGGAAGGTACCATCTTCGATGCCGAGTACATGGACACCTTGCGAAAAATCCACGACGAGATTTTTCTGTTGCCCGGTGTCGATCGCCCCTTCATGAAATCACTTTGGGCGCCGGCCGTACGCTGGACCGGCGTGACAGAAGAGGGTCTGGACGGAGGCCCCGTCATACCGGATGGATATGACGGTTCGGCTGAAAGCCTTGATCAGGTACGCAACAATGTTGAACGGTCAGGCGAGATCGGTCAGCTTGTGGCAGCAAACTTCAAGTCTTCCATTCTGTTGGTGCCGTTGCAGGAAACCGATACATCAACGGGAGAACGTATCGACTACCATGCGTTCTCGCAGCAGCTCGAAGAGTTGAGAAGCAAGTACGAATCAGACAAGGTTCGCATCCATATCACCGGATTTGCAAAGGTAGTGGGCGATCTGATCGAGGGGCTGCAGCAGGTGTTGCTGTTCTTTGCCCTGACGATCGCCATCGCGATGCTGGTACTTTATTTGTACACCCGCTGCATCCGCAGCACATTGTTGGTTGTGCTGAGCTCCCTGACAGCCGTGGTTTGGCTGCTGGGATTATTGCCCCTGCTGGGCTATGACCTGGATCCCTACTCGATTCTCGTTCCTTTTCTGGTGTTTGCCATCGGCATGAGCCATGGCGCGCAGAAAATGAACGGCATCATGCAGGATATTGGTCGAGGTGTGCACAAGTTGCTGGCTGCGCGTTACACCTTCCGTCGCCTTTTTCTGGCTGGCTTGACAGCCTTGCTGTCTGATGCGATTGGCTTCGCTGTTCTGATGGTCATTGATATTCCGGTGATTCAGGATCTGGCTGTGACGGCCAGCATCGGTGTAGCGGTGTTGATTTTTACCAACTTGATCCTGCTGCCTGTGCTCCTGTCTTACACTGGAGTGAATGCAAAAGCTGCCGAACGCAGTATTCGTGCCGAGATTGCCGATCTCAACGATACGGAACATAGCAAACACCCATTCTGGGCATGGCTGGATCTGTTCACCCAAAAACGTTACGCGATGCTTGTTGTGATCTTTTCCATTGCGCTGGGTGGCGTTGGGCTGGTCGTCAGTTCGAAGGTTAAGATCGGTGACACCGGTCAGGGAGCACCGGAGCTCAGAGCTGACTCGCGTTACAACATCGATAACGCGTTCATGGTAGACAACTACGCCGCCAGCAGTGATGTCTATGTTGTAATGGTGCGCACGGGGCAGTATGAGTGTGCGCACTATGACACACTGATGGCGGTCGATGCTCTGGAGCGTCAGCTGGCCCAGTTGCCGGCCGTGGAGTCCACCAGTTCACTTGCCGGGCTGGCCAAGATTGCCCAGGCCGGCATGAATGAAGGCAGCCTTAAATGGTATGGCATTCCGCGTTCTCAGGGGATGTTGAATGCCATTATCACACGGGCACCGCGTGAGCTGTTTAATCAAAACTGTGATTTGCTGACTGTTTATGCCTACCTTAAAGACCACAAGGCCGATACGCTGCACAGCGTCGTCGAAACAGTGGAGCGTTTCGCGGCCCAATACAACAGTGACAACATCCGCTTTTTGAGTGCGGCGGGCAATGCCGGTATCGAAGCCGCCACCAATATCGTGGTGGAAAAGGCCAATGTGCAAATGCTGGTGCTGGTCTATTCAGCCGTTATCCTGCTTGCCTTCATTACTTTCCGATCCTGGCGTGCCGTTGTGTGTGCGGTACTGCCCTTGATGCTCACGTCCATCCTCTGCCAGGCGTTGATGGTTTGGCTGAATATTGGCGTTAAGGTGGCAACACTGCCCGTGATTGCATTGGGCGTCGGTATCGGGGTCGATTATGCCCTTTATATTCTCACAGTGACCATGGCACGTCTGAAAGAAGGAAAAACGTTGTCAGAGGCTTACTATCAGGCCCTGCTGTTTACCGGCAAAGTGGTTGTCTTGACAGGCATTACGCTGGGTGTGGCGGTCTTTACCTGGGTGCTGTCGCCCATCAAGTTCCAGGCGGACATGGGTATTTTGCTGGCATTCATGTTCATCTGGAACATGCTCGGGGCACTGATACTGCTGCCCTCACTGGGTTATTTCCTGCTTGGAAAAAAAGCATGACATAACCGCGCGATTTCATGACAGGGATGTCCTTTTATTTTCGAGTGATCTCTGATGACTATAAAAACAAAGCTGAAATCAGAGCGCCTTTTATTGGCTGTGCTGGTGCTGGTGCTGGTGTGCATTATTTATAGTGCCGGTGATTATCAATTGAAGGCACTCACCGGTTTCGCGCTGTTGCTGGCAGTGAGCTACCATCTTTCAAGTGCGGCACGGGAAAAACGGCTGGTAAACGCGGCTGACCGGGTTTGCGCTCTTTTCAAGACAGACGCGAGCCGCAGATCCACGGCTGAACAGCTGCTTCAGCTCAATGACGTGTTGGCTGAGAAAGTCACTAAAGCGGCACGCATCAACGAGCTGACCCGCTCACTCTCCAATGCGGCGGGCAGTCTGGTGTCAAACTTCACACAAATTGTTGCGACGGCCGATCGTCAGGCGCTGTTGGCTGAGCAGACAACCACTGTTGTTCAACGTGTGGCGGGGCATGCATCAGACATCAGTCAACAGGCCACCGAGCTGGTCGATGTATCGTCTTTGGTACAGGGCGGCGCACAGCAGGGGAATGGCACGGCCAGTCAAATGGCCGAAAATGCGGCGACGATGCTGGACGTGATCACAAGGGTTTCCGGTGATTTTGGTACGGTACGCAATGATGTTGCACGTATAGGGGAAATCGTGAACATCATTCAGGAAATTGCCGGCAAGACCAATCTGTTGGCACTGAATGCTGCCATAGAAGCTGCGCGGGCAGGTGAAAACGGGCGCGGTTTTGCAGTGGTCGCTGATGAGGTACGCCAGCTCGCCGAGCGTACCGAACGTTCAACTCAGGATGTCAGGCAGATCATTGACAGTATTGGAGCGGGCATTGAAAAGCTCGATGTACAGCTGACAGTCGCCACAGAGACAACAGAGACGGTGCATGGCGTGGCGGAGGAGGTATCGGCTCTATTGAGCCGTATTGATGAGCATGCAGCCATCGCTTCACAAGAAGCAGAGCGCATGCTGGGTGGTGCCGATGCTCAATTGCACATCACGGGCCAGCTGACGACGTCGGCGCATGAGGTTCAACAGTTGTCAGACAGCCTCGATCAGCTGGTTAATAGCTGTAATGAGGATATACGTCAGCTGACGATGCAGTTCACGACAATCAAGGATATGGCCAGTGATCTGGATGTGACGGCAAGTGATCATGCGATCCTGATGGATTTAATCGAAGAGATACGTTTGAATAACATCATGATCATGAATGCGCGAACCTCTGATCAGGTCGTGCCATTTATCAGGCGCGTTCGGCAAATCGATGGCTTTATCGACATGCAAGTGGACCGGATCAGCGGTGCCTGTCACACGAACACGGCCCCCCAGCTTAAAGACCAGCTCATAACGGTATTGCGAACAGCGATCAGGGATTACCGTTCGTCCCGCGATGTGATTTTTCAGTTGGCCGAACGTGGTGAACTGTTGCAGGCCAGAGAGTTGGGGGTGCAGCAGGTTCGACCGGCATACCAGAAAGTCAAACAGGCCTGTGAAGCCATATTGACACTGGCTTAGGCCCGGGTCTTCCTCAATATCAGCAACAGTGGCCTGAGTGGTTAGTCCATGAGTGAGAAAAGATTGATCGAGCATTTCAATCTGCGCTCGAAACTCAAATTCAATATCGACAATGGCCACATCTGGCTGTGCGAAAATCGGATGTTGCTGCTGCATACGCAAGCCTTGAGCAGCTTGAGAGACGAGCTGTTCTCAAATATGAGCGAGGCACGAGCCCGTGGGGTCCTGATTCGGATGGGGTTCAAGGCCGGTCAGCTTGATGCTCAGGTTGCCATGCAGCTGTATGGGGCTGGTGATGACTATGATGTCTTCAAGATTGGTCCCGAGCTTCATGCTTTCGAAGGGCAGGTCAAGGCCGAAATCACTCAGGCTGATATCGACTGGGAGGAAGGCAGCTTCGATGGACATGTCCGCATGGAAGGGTCCTGGGAGGCTGAAGCGCACATCCAGAAGTATGGTGTCGGCGACGATGTTGGCTGCTGGACCCTGGTCGGATATGCTTCTGGTTATGTCAGCACGTTTTTTCGACGGTTCATTGTATTTCGGGAGGTTGAATGTGCCTGCAAGGGGGATCCTCACTGCACGGTCATCGGGAAACCCGCGGAAGAGTGGAATGATGACAGCTACATTGATCTGTTCAGAATGGATCAGGTGCCGACTTCCGGCTGCGATCTTGAAGAGCAGCTGCAACAGCTGCGCGGCTCAAGGCCCAGACTTGAGCCGCTGAATCGGGGGAATCTGGTCGGCCAGTCTCCCGGTTTTGCAAAGGCGTTCGACCTTTTGCAAAAAGCCTGTCGTGGACCGATCAATGTGCTGCTTCTCGGTGAAACCGGCGTGGGCAAGGAGGTCTTTGCCAAATGGCTGCATGACAACAGTGCCCGTGCCGAGCAGCCATTTGTAGCCATTAACTGCGCAGCCATCCCAAATGAATTGATTGAAGCCGAGCTGTTTGGCGTGCGCCGAGGCGCTTACACGGGCGCTCAGGAGTCACGGCCCGGACGTTTCGAGCGGGCAAATGGAGGTACCCTTTTTCTTGATGAGGTCGGCGATCTTTCGCCCTCGGCGCAGGTCAAGCTGCTGCGTGTGCTTCAAAGTGGGGAAGTGGAACGTTTGGGTGACAATCAGACACGCAAAGTGGACGTGCGGCTCATTGCCGCAACCAATGTGGATCTGGAGAAGGCGATTGCGGATGGTGCCTTCAGGGCGGACCTTTTCTATCGAATAGCGACATACCCGGTCAATATACCCCCGTTGCGTGAGCGCAAATCGGATATCCCACTGTTGGCTCAGGCCATGCTGGACAAGTTTCTGCCGCTCTACGGCAAGTCCATCAGCGGCATTACGGACGGTGCAATGCAGGCCATGACCGAGTATAAATGGCCGGGCAACATCCGTGAGCTTGAAAACCTGATAGAGCGAGCGGTCATCCTCGCGCCAGAAGGCGGCGCAATGGAAATCGAGCATCTGTTCCCGGGCAAGGCAGGGCTGTCGATTTCCGGCGCAGGGCTCAGTCCCGGCGGGCAGGTGCACAAACTGGAAGAGGCTGGTCTTGATGGCCTTTATGAGTCACTGATTGGCAGTTCAGTTGATATGGAAACGCATCTGAATCGCATCTACCACATGGCTGTGGAAAAGTCGGGCGGCAATCTGACTCAGGCAGCGAAAATGCTCGGCGTTACCAGACGACAGGTTGCGTATCGTGTGCAGAAAGAGGGAGGGGCATGAACGCTCATGTAAATTATCACAATCATTGCCCTGGAAAATTGCCTTGCGTTAAGCCGGAATAGGCCATTTTTTTCAAATGACCTATTCCAGGATGGTTATACGTTTATCTCTTCTCTTGTCCTGGTACAGCAGTCGATAATTGAGTAGATAATGTTTTCAATTGGTTTAATTAGATCATCAATGTTACTTACACCCATGCCGCCCAGGCCTTCGGAAAACTCTTCTGGTACCTGAGCATCTCCGATCCATGGGTAACCAACGCGAACTAAAGGAATACCAAGTGTGTTGATCATGGCTGCATCGGTTTGTCCACTGAGCATGGCAGCACCCGGGTACGCGCGTCCCTCCTGATGCTCCCAGGCCGTGCGTGCTGACTGAACGATCCAGTGATCTGAGGGTGTAGAGGAGCCTGGGCATGAACCATACATGTCCCACTCAGCTTCAATCTCAGGGTGGCGATCCAGGATATCTCGCATCAGGGTGTCAAACTCATGCCGAACACTGGCCATTGTTTGGCTTGGGTTGGTACGGACATCGACAAAAATGTCAGTAGTTGCAGCTGGAAAGGCTGGACGTTCAGGCCATCCAGATTGTACAGAGGCAATCCAGCCCTCCGGGGCGATTTGCTCAGAACGATGCCGAGACGGAAACTCGGCTAACCACTGCTCGATTTCATTGATGACAGTCGTTGCAGGGATAATCGAGCTTCTGAAGCCAGGTGTTCCCCGAGGAATGCCAGCATAGCCAAGGGTTCCCTTTACGGATACCTTGAACCAGCACATTCCCGGGTGTTCGTGATAAATCTCGTACCATGGCTTCATGATGATGCCAAAGTCCGCTGTAACGCCATGGGTCAGGAGATAGGTAACACCGGTCGAAAGTCCGAAGTTATTCCGCTCAGGTACATACAGTGGCATGCCCCCACCCGCGAACGCCAATGTGATTTTGCCTTTCAGTTCGATATCTGCATCGACTACTGCATTTACGGCCTCGGTCAGAGCCGCGACCATGGACTTTGGATTGGATGCTCCCAGCCCAATAACCAACTCATCACGGAGAATTGCTTCAGGTTTCATATCGTCACGAAGACGATCCCCAACCATAGGCAAGTCCGCATCATTTCCCTCAAGGTGTGTATCAATGGGGGCATACAAAAGCAAGCTTGGGCCTGTTCCATCTCCCCCCAGCTCGCCAATGGCATTTCCACTGCTCTCGTTAACAGGTTGATAACGTGCTTTAAGACCGATGTTTTGAAAGTGTTTGACCATAAACTGGCTGGCTTCACGTTCAGCACCCGTAGGGCTGTGGATATTTACCAGATCAGCATTGAGTTTGCGCAGCCGTTCTTTGTTGATGTTGTTACAAGCGGCATCAAACCATGCCTGTTGCTGAGTATTTAAAACATGTTTCTCATTCATCTCAGGCTCCTGTTGCGAGAATGTTCAGGCGATCAGCCATGTCAATCAAGGCGTGGTCTTGGCCAAAGGGTGCAATCAACTGGATACCTATCGGTAGGTTGTCAGCTGTGCGGGCAATTGGATAGCTCAGGACAGGGTTGCCAAGGAAAGTCCAAATTCTGTTTAGAATTGGGTCACCGGTACGATCAATACCGGCAGGTGCAGCGCCCAATGCAGGGGGAGTCATGATCAAGTTGTAGGATGCAAAAATGCTGTCGAGACGGTAACGGCAACGCGCAGCCAGATTGCGTGCTGCCGCTTCTTCCTCTGGGGTGACCGCAAGCCCTTCCTCAATCAATTCGATGGTAAAAAAGCCCAATGAGTCACGGTGCTCTTGATATTCATTCTGTAATGCTCGTGCAGCCTCAACAGCCATTATGAGTCGTTGAGCATCGGCTAAATCAGTAAACATTGCAGGCAGTTCGTACTCCACGCACTGAATACCGTTCTCACGCAGGCAAGCGACATGAGCGTCGAAGGCATTTTGCATTTCAGTATCGACTTGTTCCCAGTACGCGGTTCTGCAAACAGCAATTACAGGCGCTTCAGGGCCATTGGCAATCTGAAGGTGAGGTGCCAGGGCCGTCAGTAAGAGCCGTTGATCGCCAATTGTCCGTGAAAAAAGACCAAGCGTATCAAGCGAGCCAGCCAGAGTGTGTGTGCCTTTGTAGGGAAGTGTGCCGAAGCTTGGTTTCAGGCCAACCACGCCATTGAAGCTGGCAGGTCTGATCATAGACCCTGCTGTTTGGGTACCAAGAGCAAAGGGGACGTGCAAGTCCGCTACTGCAGCAGCCGATCCACTGGATGAGCCCCCTGGAGTGTGTGCCAGGTTATTGGGATTACAGGTAGGCCCCGGTGTGAAGTAGGCGAATTCTGTAGTGACCGTTTTGCCCATAATCACAGCCCCCGCTTTTTTCAACAGGGAAACAATCTCGGCATCGTGCGATGGTTGATGACCTTTGTGCCGGCTGTTGCCATAAGCAGTTGGCATGTCAGAGGTATCAATGATGTCTTTGACACCTACAGGAATGCCATGAAGAGGAGAGCGTCGCTCCTCATTATCTCTTTGGCGAGCTTGGGCCAAGGCTCTATCGGGTTCAATAAAGGCCCAGGCTTGTACATCTGCTTCACGTTTCTGGATTTGCTGCAGGCAGTCATTTACCAGTGCTTCGCTTGTGATTTGCCCTGAAGCCAAGGCTACTGAGGCCTGTCCTACTGATAGATTTGACATCTAACTTCCCTTAAAGGTCTATTGAATTTCAATCGCAATAGAATGATGATTAATTAATAATTACAAAAAGGTCAAGTGCTTGTTTCTCTTCATGACTGCCAGGGGAGATGAAAAGAGAGTTGCGTTTTGTCATTAATTCATTGTTTTTAAAGAAATTTAATTTTTTTCATGATGCGTTTGGCTGCAAGCCACCAGTGCCATACAAGGGACACCTGTTCGGATGGCTCCTGTAATTATTAATTAACAGTTGACAGGTAAGCGTCTTAGATTGAATACTCGATAGAAAATCAATTGATATTCAATCATATCTTTTAGGGAGGAGACCGCCATGCTCAGACTGTTATCTCGAGTCACTGCCGCAGGTGTGCCGTGGCTGGTTATCGCGGGTCTTTTGTATGTGGGGCTGTTCGTTAAGCCAAAGCCTGTAGGCAAGACGGTTGTGCCGGCAGCCATTGAAGCTCGTGATCGCTTTTATGGAGTTGCCGTTGTTGCTGACCATGCAATTTGGGTTGTGGGGGCTGATGGCAAAGTCATCCGGAGTGACAACAAGGGACAAAGTTGGAGTGTTCAGAGCACTCCTGTTGCGATTCATTTGCAGGATATAGCGGCCTGGGATGACCGGGTGGCTGTCTCCGTTGGCAATGACGGGGTCGTTCTTCGAACAGAAGATGCAGGAAAAAGCTGGCACCAGATACAAGTGCCCGTCAGTGATGTCGTTAACAAGCTGATTGACGTGAAAACCTATCCCAATGGTGAGGCCTGGGCTGTTGGTGCTTTCGGGATGATTCTCAGAACGCAGGATTACGGTCTGACTTGGGAGCAAATGCGTGAAGAAGAAGACTTCATCCTGAATGAGATTGTGCGTGTTGCCCCTGGCGTTGTGGTCGCTGTTGGAGAGTTCGGGACGGTTCTGAGAACAGGTGACAACGGTTCAAGCTGGCAGGTAGTGGAGGCCGTTGCAGAGACAAGCCTGATGTCTGTCGACTTCAGGGATGAATTCAATGGCGTTGCTGTCGGGCTCGAAGGCGTAATTTTGGCGACTGCTGATGCCGGGCAGAGCTGGGTTGCTGTGTCTGATGTCCTATCGGCTCCCCCTGCAATGACAGAGCCGGGAACGGCACGCAGTGATGCCTGGGAAGATATGACCACTGAGCACATTTTTACTGTCAGGTGGGTGGCCGCGATGGAGCAGTGGGTGGCTGCAGGTGCTAAAGGCGTTTGGGTTACCGGGAATAAACATCTGAACCATTGGGAGTCTGGGCGCTTGGCAGAGCGAGAAATGGCCTGGCATACAGCCCTGGCTCCAATGGGTGCGGGAGTGATTATGGTGGGCCGAAATCTTGGTATCTGGTCTGAACAGGTTTGGCATGTGCTGGGCGATCGTTAATCAACCGGTCGGGGTCTACAGGAGTCTCATATGACTGAAAATTTTGCTAATTGGTTAATCAGGTTCCGTGTCTGGGTGGTTTCGGTAATCGCCATCATTACATTGGCATTCGGATACGCAGCGCTGAACATCGAGGTGAAAACCGTATTTCAGGATTTGCTGCCAAGTGATCATGAGTATGTAAAGACTCATAACGAATTCAAGGATACGTTTGGTGGTTCCAACCTTGTCACCATCATGGTGGAGGTTGAGGATGGCAATATCTTTCAGCCGCGCGTGCTGAAGGTCGTTGATCATCTGACCCGGGAGTTGCAGAAGGTTTCGGCAGTTAATCCGTTTCAGGTTGTGTCGATCGCATCAAAGAAGTTGAAAGAGGTTAAGGCCTCTACCGGAGGCATCGAGACAAAGCCGATCATGTGGCCTGACCTGCCGCAGACTGAAGCAGAGCTCAAAGAGCTTGAAGACAAGGTTCTGAGAAACTCTCTTATCTATGGCCCTTATGTTTCAGCGGACTTGTCGTCGACCCTGATTACGGTTGACTTCATTGATCGCTTGCTGAACTACGAAACTGCATTCAACGAGATAACTTCGCTGGTCGATGGCGTGAATGAGCCGGGTGTGACAATTCGGCTGGTTGGTGACCCCATTTTGTATGGTTGGGTTAACTACTACCTGCCTGAAACACTGAATCTGGTGTTGATGGCGTTGATTGTGGTTGTCGCGTTACTGTTTATCCTCAATCGCACCTGGCGTGGCACGTTTTTACCATTGCTGTCCGGTCTGGTAAGTGCAAGCTGGGCACTTGGGATCTCGAATCTGATCGGCATTCATTTTGATCCACTGGTGATCGTGATCGCCATGTTGATCACGGCGCGAGCCATATCTCATTCTGTACAGATTATCACTCGATACAATGAAGAAATTGAGCTGATTGAGTCCGGTAACGAGAGTTCAGGAGCTGCTGCACTAACAACGCTTAAGGAGTTGTTGCGACCCGGTATCCTGGGTATAGCAACGGATGCCTGCTGTGTTGCGGTAGTGGCCCTGAGCCCGATACCTCTGCTGCAGAAACTGGCTTTACTGGCAGTTGTGTGGGTTGGGACCGTAGCTGTAAGTGCCATTATCCTGACACCCGTCATGCTTTCATGGATCAAGCATCCTCGTGGCTACGCCCATCCGTTTAACGTCAGTTGGTTGCTCCACCGTGTGTTAAGTCTGTGCTATCTGATTGTAGTCAGCAAAACACGCTATGTAGTGGTGGTCTGGACACTGGTTGTGTTCGTTGCGTGTGGCTATTTTGCGCAGTTCCTTAAAGTTGGCGACGCTAATCCCGGTTCTCCCATTCTCTGGCCAGAGTCTCAGTACAACATGGACTCGGCAGCTATCAATGACAAATTTCAGGGCGCTGACCGCATGTTCGTTGTGGTGGGTGGCGATAAGGCAGATTTGGTCAAGAAACCTGAAATTCTCAATGCCATGCAGGAGTTCCAGCGTTTCATCGAAGTGCAGCCAGAAGTGGGCGGTACGCTCTCAATTGCCGATGTACTGCCGGCCGTGAATAGAACCCTGCGTGAGGGCAACCCTCGATACGAAGAGCTGGGCTCCTCCCAGGATATCAATGGTGAGCTGCTATATATGTTTGAGGCCGGTGCTGAGCCCGGTGATATGGACCGCTACGTGGACACAGAGCGCGGTAATGGCTCGGTCACGTTGTTTTTCCGTGATCGTCAGGGTGAAACGGTTCGAACTGCTATCGCAAGGATCAAGGATTTCATCGCTTCACATCCTCTTGAAGAGGGTGAGTTCAAGCTGGCCGGTGGTTTGATCGGCGTTATTGCCGCAGTCAACGAGGTGATTCTGTCCGGTCAGTTGCAGTCAATTGCATTGGCGCTGCTGATTCTTGTGGTGCTGTGTACCGCGGTTTATCGCTCTTCAGTGGCCGGTATGTTTTTCATGGTACCGGTGGTGCTGTCCAACACCGTGACGTTCAGCTTCATGGCCTACATGGGGATCGGCATGAATATCAATACCGTCCCGGTGGCTGCACTGGGCATAGGACTTGGTGTTGATTACGCCCTCTATATCTGTGACCGCATTAAACAGGAGTTGAGCGCTGGTGCCGGCGATCTGGAGGCGATCGAGAAGGCGCTTCATAGCGCGGGTAAAGGCGTCATCGTTACCGCGTTCGTTCTGATTGTTTCAGTACTGCTGGTTTACCAGAGTTCACTGAAGTTCCAGGCAGAGATGGGGCTGTTGGTAGCTCTTTGGCTGACAGTTTCCGCATTCACTGCATTGTTCGTGATGCCCGCACTGGCTCACATCTTTAAACCTTCCTTTATATACGGCGCTCGCAAGGCTGCTGGCTCCGTTGCAGAAGAGAATGAGGTGGTCAATGAAAAAGCTGCATAACACGTTAGCTTTAACACTCTCGGCATTAACTTTCGGGTCTGTAATTCAATCAGCCCAGGCGATTGAAGTAGGCCCGGTCAGGATCGATGGTTTCATCCGTCAACATATGTCGTGGAATATGGACGATCCTATCGCGGCAGGTGGGCCTGTTGATGCTGCCGGTGATATGTCCATGAACAGGACAACACTGCAGCTCGAATGGGTTGCCGACCTGCCCAAAGACATTGCGTTCGTCGGTGTTGCGCGCGCCAACTGGGAGCAAAGGCTGGATTACTTGAGTGATCTGGAAGACATGGGGGCCTTTGGAAACCAAGGTGCTGGTGACTACTACGATGATGCCGATATCCGTGAAGCCTATCTGGATATTCCGGTTGGCGATCGCGTGATGCTCAAACTGGGTAAGCAGCAAGTTGCCTGGGGGGAAACCGACTTCTTCCAGGCGATGGATATGGTGCACGGCTTTGATTACCAGTGGCGCTCATTCCTGGAGCCTGCGAACTCTGATCTGCGCAAACCATTGATCATGGCAAATGCCATTATCGACATCCCGGAAGCGGATGGTTCCCTGCAGCTGTTGTTCCGCCCGGGTTGGGATGACGAAGAGGATATCGGTAACAGCTACGATATCGAAGGGGGGCGCTGGGCTTCCAACCCCTGGAAAGGGGTCTATTTCCCTGCTGTTGATCCGTACAACTATAACCACAGCTCAGGGGATATGGATGATCCGACCTATGGCCTGCGCTGGAACGGCATGTGGGGTGATCTGGGATACTCCTTTGCCTACCTGAAAACGTTTAATCCCGATCCTGTCATGAATGCCAATCCGGCTTTTGGCGGAGTGGCCTATAAGGGTGAGTACGGCAGCGATCCTGCAACTATCGGTGAAGTCATTTATCCGATGATCGATATGCTGGGCTTCTCGCTGAATGGCTATTCCAATGTTGGTGATTTCGTGTGGAGTACGGAAGTTGCATACATCAAGGATGCACCCTTCAACTACGGAGGCTTTGGTGAGGGACCAGCCCCCTGTCATTCTTTGGAACATGGCTTCTGCGGAATTCAGGAAAAGGATGTCATTCGCACCATGGTGCGTGTCGACAAGAACCTGGCTTTTGCTCAGTCACTGTTTGGAGCTGAAAAGCCAGCCTTCTTCAGCATGCAGCTCTTTGACACCTGGATTCTCGACTTCGATCGCAATGAAAACCTGAAAGTACTGGTTGGTCAGCCAGAGCTTCGCAAGGAGCACTCGACTCTTCTGACCACGATCTTTGGTCTCTCCTATATGAACGGACGCTTGACGCCTGAGCTGGTGGCCGGTTTCGACCTGACCTATGGCGGCGGCTTTGCCGTGCCCAGTGTGACCTACACCATTGGCAACAACTGGAAGGTCAAGGGTGAGTTCGACCTGTTCTGGTCTGATGGAACACGTGAGAACGGAGCGCCTGTGGATAACACCACCGACTCAAGCCTGTTCGGCTGGTTTGAAGACAACGATCAATTTGCACTCACTGTGACTTATCAGTTCTGATTTCGAGGTGAAACATGATGTATAAAAAGACTGTACTGCCCTTTGCGCTTGCGTTCGCATGTTCAATTTCCAGTAGTGTTGCACTGGCTGCTGTAGAGGCTGGAACCGTGTTGTCGGCCGCCAATATTGATCAGTTGTATGAAGATACGTTTGAGGGTCATAAGATCAAGGATCTTCTGACCGAAAAAGTTGAGTGGCGCATCCGCAACAGCGGTTACGAAATGAAGCTGGTCCACTCCAAGCCCGTCAAGCTCAGCGATGCCTGGTATGAGCGTTCCCAGCAGAATGTTGGCAATGTGACTATCAACGAAGCGGGTGGTCGCATTGATGGCTGGGTAGGCGGCGCGCCATTCCCCAACATCGACATGAACGACCCGGAAGCTGCAAAAAAGGTTGTCTGGAACTGGTACTACGGCAACCCGCGCGGTGATGTGATGAACGTCCCCAACGTTGCCTATGTCCTGATTGATGGCAACAGTGGTATCGAGCGCGTACAAAACTGGAAATTTGTTCGCTACACCATGAAAGGTCGACTGACAGGTGATCAGGTGGAAGGTGACGGTTCCGAATTGAGTCGTACCATCTTTGTTGCAACTGCGCCGAGTGATATCAAGGGGCTTGGAACCTTCTCGATTCGTAAAGACAACGAACAAGTGGAAGACGTCTGGGCATATATCCGTGCAGTGCGCCGTACCCGTCGCCTGTCAGGCGGTGCTTGGATGGACCCGGTTGGTGGAACTGACCAGCTGCAGGATGATATCGAAATTTTCAACGCCAACCCGACCTGGTACAAGGAGTACCGCATGGTTGGCAAACGCCATATCTTGACGGCTGCACACGGTATCAACAGTGCCTGGAACCCTGACGGCACAAATGAAGCCGAGTCGTTCCCGACATTGGATCTGAGCAAGGCTCCCTACTGGAACTTCAATCAGGATCAGTATGAGCCGCGTGAAGTCTACGTGATCGAGGCTATCCCACCGGAAGAGCACCCCTACAGCAAGAAAGTGATCTATGTGGATACAGAATATCCACGTATTCACATGGGTGAAGCCTACGATAAAAAAGGCGATTTCTGGAAAATGTTCCAGTTCCACTCCTACCCCAATGTCGCTGAAGACGGTTCGGTGGATGTGCGCACAACCTCCGGCGCGACCATCGACTTCAAGCGCAACCATGCCACGGTGTTCTTCCCGGATACCGAGACCTGGAGCACCAATACCCCCGGTCTGACTGCAGATGACGTAAGCCTTTCCGTGCTGCGGGCCACTGCACGCTAAATCGTTGCACCCGCAAGCTCCTTTCCCCTTCGGGAGCTTGCGGTCCTCAAGGAGCTTTTAACATGATGAATACCCCTGAAATTGGCCAGATGCTGGATATCGGCACCATGAAGGTCAATTACCACGATGCCGGCGAAGGGCGCCCTGTTCTGTTATTGCATGGTTCTGGAGCAGGTGTCAGCGCCTGGGCAAACTGGCGCAACACGATTCCGGAGCTGGCTCAATTCCGCCGCGTGCTCGCACCTGATCTTGCGGGTTTTGGTTATACCGAGACACCTGACGATTATCAATTTGTCCATATGGATGGCTGGGTCGACCAGATTATCCGGTTTATGGATGCATTGGATATCGAACAGGCTGACTTCGTGGGCAACTCCTTTGGGGGCTCATTGACCCTGGCACTCGTGGTTCGCCACCCGCAGCGTGTAGGGCGCATGGTGCTGATGGGGAGTGGCGGACAACCATTTGAAGTCAATGAATGCCTGCAAAAACTGTGGGGCTACAAGCCGTCGATTGAAGCGATGCGCGAGATACTCCAGATTATGGCGTATGACCAGTCGATCGCGACTGAAGAGTTGGCTGAGTTGCGCTATCGCTCGACTATTCGTCCCGGTGTTCAGGAGCGGTTTGAAAAAATATTCCCACCCCCCTATCAGCGTTGGGGCGATGTACTGGTAATACCTGATGAGCAGCTGGCGGCACTACAGCATGAAACCCTGCTTTTGCATGGTCGTGATGACCGCGTTGTTCCAGTACATGTCTCTGAAGAGTTGGCCATGAAAATACCCAACGCTCAATTGCATATCTTTGGTTGCTGCGGTCACTGGACCCAAATCGAACAGGCTGCGCGCTTTAACCATTTAGTACGTGAATTCCTGCTTGAAGCTGCTGCTGAATAAGGACAACAACAATGTCGAATGAAACTCCTGAAATTGCACACCAGCTGGACCTCGGTGATATCCAGATCAATTACCACGATGAAGGCACAGGCCGGCCACTGATTCTTCTGCATGGCTCCGGCGCGGGCGTCACCGCGTGGGCCAACTGGCGCAACACCATCCCCATGTTTTCGCCAACTCGAAGAGTGTTGGCTCCTGACCTGGTTGGCTTTGGCTATACGCAGGTACCGGACGATTACGAATACCATCATATGGATACCTGGATCGATCAGATCATCCGTTTCATGGATGCTCTGGATATTGAGCAGGCTGATTTCATCGGTAACTCCTTTGGCGGTTCATTGACGCTGGCGCTGGCGGTTCGTCACCCCAAGCGGGTGGGGCGTATGGTGTTGATGGGCAGTGGTGGCCAGCCGTTCGAGGTGGGTGATGATCTGCAAAAACTCTGGGGTTACAAGCCATCGATCGAAGCGATGAAAGAGATCCTGCAGATCATGGCGTTCAATCAGGCTATCGCAACGGATGAGCTGGCCGAACTGCGGTATCGGGCCACCATGCGTCCCGGCTTTCAGGAACGTTTTGAACGGGTGTTCCCAAAACCTTATCAGCGTTGGGCTGATGCTCAGGTTGTCAGCGACCGGGATTTGGCTGCAATTGAGCAGGAAGTGCTGATCATTCATGGCCGGGATGACCGTGTCGTACCGGTGTCTGTATCGGAGAATCTGGCTCGCAAGATCAAGCATTCCCAGTTCCACATGTTTGGTTGCTGCGGGCACTGGACCCAGATTGAGCAGGCAGAGCGCTTCAATAGTCTGGTTCGGTTCTTCCTGCAGGAAGAAGGCTGATCGATTTGGCAACGGAGGTCTTATGAATAAAGCCAATATTCATGTCACAGAGCAGGCGGGCCAATACCTGGCTGAGATGGCGGCACGTGAGAATTGCCGAGAACTGCGTATCGGTGTGCAGTACCCGGGGACACCCATCTCTCAATGTTACCTGAGCTTCAGTCACGAGCAGTCGGCTGATGATGAGGTAATGGACTTTGACGGCTTCCGTTTGCGCTACAAGCGCACCCTGTCCTGCTTTATCGATGGTTTGAGTGTGGATTACAGGAAAAATCGCCTCGGCAGTGAGGTCAGGCTCAAGGCGCCAAATCTGCACAATCTGCAAAAGCCACCCGCTGATGCCGATCTAGAGCTCCGTGCCAATTGGGTGCTGAACCGGCACGTCAATCCATCACTGGCTGAGCACCAGGGCAGCGTGATTGTTGACCGTGTTGAAGGCCAGAAGGTGTGGCTCAAGTTTGGCGGCAATTGTTTGGGTTGCGGCAATGCAGAAAAGACGCTGGTTGAGTTCGTCGAGAAGGTACTGCACGAGCACCTTCCTGAGGTCGACACGATCAGTGAAGTGACCATGCACTAAATTTTTTTAATCATTCAAATTGAATTTCAATTGAAGTTGCATTTATATTCGATAGCTAGTAATTTTTAATTACACGAACTCAGGTGAGTTACCTAGATAGAACTGAGAGGAAACCGAATCATGTCCAAGAAGAATGCACGCGTTGCCAACGACAAAAGCACCAAGAAACAGTATCAGCCGTACATGGAAGCCGAATGGGGCTTCATCAATCACTGGTACCCCGCTGTATTCACTCATGAGTTGCCTGAAGGTGAAGTAAAGGGTATTCAGATTGCAGGTGTGCCGATTGTCCTGCGTCGCTCCAAAGGAAAAGTGTATGCACTGCTTGATCAGTGCCTGCATCGTGGGGTTCGTTTTTCGGCAAAACCGATGTGCTTGAATGATGAAACCATTACCTGCTGGTATCACGGTTTCACTTTTAATCTTGATGATGGAGAGCTGAGCACCATCGTTGCGGCACCTGAAGACAAGTTGATTGGAACCACCGGAATCCAGACCTTTGCGGTTGAAGAAGTGGCGGGTATGGTCTTCGTTTTTGTGTGTGAACCGGATTGGGATGAAGAGATTCCGCCGCTGGCACATGACTTGCCCCTGCGCTTTCCGGAAAACAATGAGCGTTTCCCCCATCCCTTCTGGCCTGATACTCCCTCCATTCTTGACGAGAATGTTGTCGTGTTGGGTATGCACCGTACTGGCAACGCCAACTGGCGTTTGGCATGTGAAAACGGTTTCGATGCAGGCCACCTCCTGATCCACCGCGACAACGCCATTGTTCAGGCCAAAGAGTGGGCTGTGCCCCTGGGAATTAAGCCACTGTCAGATGAGGCAATCGCCATCATTGATGACGAAAATGGCCCGCGTGGATTCCTAAACCGCTATTTCACCGAGCACTATGAGCCGGTACTGGATAATCCGGTGCTGGATATCAAGGCCTATGGCCAAAACCCCAAATACTTCCGTACCTCCATGTACATGCCAGGTGTATTGATGGTTGAAAACTGGCCGGAAGACCATGTTGTTCAGTATGAGTGGTATGTGCCTATCACCAACGATACGTATGAATACTGGGAAGTGCTTGTGCGTAAGTGTGATACCCCTGAAGAGCGCAAGGCGTTCGAGTACCGTTTTGAGAATCTTTACAAGCCGATGTGCCTTGAAGGTTTCAATGACTGTGACTTGATGGCACGTGACGCCATGCAGAATTTCTATGCGGATGGTACTGGCTGGGATGATGAGCAGCTGGCTGATATGGATGCATCCGTCATTGTCTGGCGCAAGTGTGCCTCGCGGTTCAATCGCGGCATTGCGCCTGCACCTAAAGGTGTAAACGGCTCCAAACCGGCACAGAGTCAGCACTTTGCAGCAGCAGCGATTGGTAAGTGGCCCGGTACTCAGGCATATGAAACAGGCCTCAAGTACGACAAAAGCTGATCGTCAATAACAGCAAGTTCTATGTTGAGTGCTGGTGATCGAAGGAGTGTGCTCCTTCGGTCCCTCAAATAAGGAGAATCCGCCATGTCTGCATCAGAAGCGGCTCAAATTCTTGAGTGTGAAGCTCAAGTCACCTTTAGATTTACAGATGGTGTCGAGTATCAGGTCAGCAGTCAGCCAGGGGAGCTGTTGCTGGATGTTGCTCGTAAAAACGAAGTCCCAATTACATGGCAGTGTCTAACCGGCAGTTGCGGGTCTTGCATGTGTAAGGTTGAAGAGGGAGAAGTCAGCTCGGATACCAAACGTCTGTTGTCGCTTCTGCCCAGTGAAGCTAAGGAGGGGCTGAGACTGTCGTGTGCGGCATTTGCCGACACTGATTGTGTTATTGAACTGGACTATCCAAGTACTTTTACCGAAGACCATGTGGCTCATCAGGATACTGGCGAAGTAACTGAGCTTGAATGGGTCAATCATAATACTGTTCGTCTGGTACTGGAGTTACCCGATGATACAGAATTTGAAGATTTTGAAGCAGGTCAATATGTGCAGCTTCAGGTGCCTGGCACAGAAGAGTGGCGCTCTTACTCAATGTCCAGCACAGTAAATGATTTGCCAGAAATGACATTCTATATCCGGGTTCTTGAGCAGGGTGTGATGTCCGAATACTTGCGTGATCGTTGCAAGGTGGGTGATAGAATTCCGGTTGATGGTGCTTATGGTGTTTTCTATCTTCGTGAAGAAAAAGTCCCGCAAATCATGATAGCTGGTGGTACCGGACTAGCACCGATGCTGAGCATGATTGATACCCTTCGCCTGAGTAATTTTCGTCGCAAAAAGATCACGCTGGCTTTTGGCTGTTCGCATGAAAAAGACCTGTTTGCTCTTGATGAACTGGAAATGCGATCAGACTGGATGCCTAACCTTGATGTAAGAACCTGTGTTTCACGTCCTGAAGGTGATTGGCAGGGGTATAACTGTCGTGCGCAATATGCGATCAATGCAGATGATATTACCGATGAAAATACGATCGCATATTTATGTGGCCCTCCTGCAATGACTGAGGATGCTAAAGCGCACCTGGAATCTCTTGGGGTTAAATCTGAAAATATTCATGTTGAATTGTTTGAAAGCCTTTAGCAGCGATAAATGATTCACTTAATAAATTATCGCGCTTGGATTAATAAAAAGAGGTGAAGATCATGCCTGCTGTAACAAAGCTTTCCTATCTTGGTTTCAATGTGGTTGATTTTAGCCAATGGAATACTATTCTTTTCGATATTCTTGGGCTGGAGGCACGCAAAGACAGTCATAAAGGTAAAATACAGTTGCGGATGGACTCGCAGCACCATCGGTTTACTTTTTTTGAAAGCGATCATAATAGTACGGCTTATATTGGCTGGGAAGTGGATAATATTGACCAGTTTAATGAGCTTTACCAGCATCTTCAAAATAAAGGGATTGGTGTTGAACTTGCGTCAGAGAGTGATAAAGAGGATCGGCAAGTACTGGAGCTGATGAAATTCCGCGGACCAGATAATGTCGCAATGGAGGTGTGTTTCGCACCTTTCAAGGATAATCAGCCCTATGAGCCTAGCTGCACGCGATTCGGTGGCTTTGTAACAGGTGATCAGGGGCTTGGTCACATATTGTATTGTCATTCAGACATGAAAGAAGCTCTGGCATTTTACCGAGATGTATTAGGGATGAGAATTTCCGATTACATTCACTGGGATGAGGCCCGTGCCACTTTTCTGCATTGCAACCCGCGTCACCATACGCTGGCCATATGCAACCCTTGCTTTGGGACTGGAGCTGGTGAGCTTAACCATTTTATGGTTCAGGCTGAAAACATTGATGATGTTGGCCAAGCCTATGATCGTGTTGCAGCGCTCGATGTTCCTCTTGTTCTGACGCTGGGTAAGCATACTAACGATAAAATGACTTCTTTTTATATGATTACTCCGTCCGGATTTGCTATTGAGTACGGTTACGGTGGTGCAGAAATACATAATTATGCCGAGTGGGAAGTCGCTTTGTATAATGCTCCTAAAATATGGGGTCATAATTTGGTTGAGTAGTTTTATCAAGTCATCATTCCCTTTTTTGGGCACATGATCCTGTGCCCTTTTTTTTGAGATTTATTTATGCAAGGCGCAATCATTAATGACTGTGGTGATGAGCTTTATCATGCTCTCATCTCCGGTGTAACGGTTCCTCCTTTGACTGGGCGATTTTGTGATATGACGATTGACGATGCGTATTACATATCGCTGAGAATGATGTCGCGTCGGATCGAAGCGGGGGAGCGAGTGATCGGGAAAAAGATCGGTGTCACTTCGCGAGCGGTACAGGCGATGCTGAAGGTTGATCAGCCCGACTTCGGCTTTCTTACTGACTCAATGTTGTTTGAGGATGGTTTCACGCTGTCGCTGGGAGAACATCAACTGATTCAGCCACGGGCCGAAGGTGAAATTGCGTTCAAACTCAAGTCAACGCTCGAGGGGCCAGGGGTAACGGCCAGACAGGTCATGGCAGCAACCGAAAGCGTCATGCCTTGTTTTGAGATAGTCGATTCGCGTATCGATAATTGGCAGATCAAGATTCAGGACACCGTTGCAGATAATGCTTCCTGTGGAGTTTTCATATTGGGCAAACAGGCCATTGATCCCGCCAAACTGGACCTCGCTGCACTTGAAATGACTGTCAGTAAAAACAACCATTCGATCAGTCGTGGCAAAGGAGCTGCAGTGCAGGGGCACCCTGCCAATGCAGTTGCCTGGTTGGCCAACACGCTGGGTCGTTTTGGTATAGCCCTTGAAGCCGGCGAAATTATTCTCTCCGGTTCACTGGTGCCACTTGAGCCAGTTAAAGCTGGCGATCATATGTCACTGGAAGCGGCAGGTCTTGGGTGTGTGAGCGTTCATTTCACTGACTGAAACAATTATGTGTGAGTCCTATTCATGAGCAATAAACTCAAAGCGGTCATTATTGGCCCGGGTAACATCGGCACCGACCTGCTGATGAAAATGAAGCGTTCCGAGTGGATCGAGCCGGTCTGGATGGTCGGTATCGATCCCGAGTCCGAAGGCCTCAAGCGTGCCGCCGAAATGGGCATCAAGACCTGCGCCACCGGCGTGGACGGCATCCTGCCCCACGTGATTGAAGACGATATCCGTGTCGCCTTTGACGCCACCTCCGCCTATGTCCACGCCGAGAACAGCCGCAAGCTGAACGAACTGGGCGTGATCATGGTCGACCTGACCCCGGCGGCCATCGGTCCCTACTGCGTACCGCCGGTCAATCTGGCCGACCACGCCAAGAACCTGGAAATGAACGTCAACATGGTCACCTGCGGTGGCCAGGCGACCATCCCGATGGTCGCGGCGGTCAGCCGTGTGCAGCCGGTTGAGTACGGCGAAATCATCGCCACCGTGTCCTCCCGTTCCGTGGGGCCGGGCACGCGTCAGAACATCGACGAGTTCACCCGCACCACCGCCGGTGCCGTGGAAAAGGTGGGCGGTGCCAAGAAGGGCAAGGCGATCATCATCATCAACCCGGCCGAGCCGCCGCTGATCATGCGTGACACCATCCACTGCCTGACCGAAGGCGAGCCGGATCAGGCTGCCATCACCGAGTCCGTGCACGCCATGGTGAAAGAGGTGCAGAAGTACGTACCGGGCTACCGTCTGGTCAATGGTCCGATCTTCGATGGCAACCGCGTTTCCTGCTTCATGGAAGTGGAAGGCCTGGGCGACTTCCTGCCCAAGTACGCCGGCAACCTGGACATCATGACCGCCGCCGGCCTGCGCACTGCCGAGATGTTCGCTGAAGAAGCGGCCAACGGCGTCATCACACTGCCTGCACGCGGCTAAGGGGAGAACACACATGAACCTGAACGGCAAGAAAGTAACCCTGCACGACATGTCCCTGCGTGACGGTATGCACGCCAAACGCCACCAGATCAGCCTGGACGAAATGGTCCGTATCGCTTCCGGCATGGACGCAGCGGGCATGCCCCTGATCGAAGTCACCCACGGCGATGGCCTGGGCGGCGCCTCCGTCAACTACGGCTTCCCGGCCCACAGCGACGAGGAATACCTCAAGGCTGTAGTGCCCAAGATGAAAAACGCCAAAATCTCTGCGCTGCTGCTGCCGGGGATCGGCACCGTTGACCACCTGAAAATGGCCAGGGACTGCGGTGTCTCCACCATCCGTGTGGCGACGCACTGCACCGAAGCGGACGTGTCCGAGCAGCACATCGGCATGGCCGCCAAGATGGAAATGGACACCGTTGGCTTCCTGATGATGGCGCACATGGTCAGCCCGGAAAAGATCCTGGAACAGGCCAAACTGATGGTCAGCTACGGCGCCAACTGCATCTACGCCACCGACTCCGCCGGCTACATGCTGCCGGATGACGTCACCGCCCGTATCGGCCTGCTGCGCGCCGAGCTGCCGAAAGACGTGGAAGTGGGCTTCCACGGTCACCACAACATGGGCATGGCGATTGCCAACTCCCTGGCGGCAATCGAAGCCGGTGCCTCGCGCATCGACGGCTCCGTTGCGGGTCTGGGGGCCGGTGCCGGCAACACCCCGCTGGAAGTGTTCTGCGCCGTGCTGGATCGCATGGGTGTCGAGACCGGCGTTGACCTGTACAGGATCATGGATGTGGCCGAAGACCTGATCGTGCCGATCATGGACCAGCCGATCCGCGTGGACCGCGATGCGCTGACCCTGGGCTACGCCGGTGTCTACTCCTCGTTCCTGCTGTTCGCCCAGCGCGCACAGAAGAAATACGGCATACCGGCCCGTGACATTCTGGTGGAGCTGGGCCGTCGCGGCACCGTCGGCGGACAGGAAGACATGATTGAAGACCTGGCACTGACCATGGCACGCACCCAACAGGCTCATTGA